>Ga0181612_159573_pt1 | contig 19015 bp, 10 predicted proteins | sample HoacroProtozoa21_FD_119630 | JGI IMG/M metagenome (GOLD analysis project Ga0181612, IMG submission 119630) | Hoatzin crop microbial communities from Cojedes, Venezuel. Combined Assembly of Gp0051906, Gp0051904, Gp0051908 | reverse complement strand
TTTCTCCTCTTTTACCCTTCCTTTTTGGAAGAACTTCTTGGCAAATATTCACTAGCTAGCTGATTATGTTTCTTCAAATGCTTCTTTAACATGGTCTTTCTGGAAAGCTAATATAAATCTTGATAAAACCGAAACCAGCCATCATGCCAGTCAGTATTATCTCATTCTCTCTTTTTTTGCATGTGTCTGCATCCCTGTCTCTGTTCTCTTATACTTGACCTATGATTTCTGAGAAAGTAGTGGTTAAAAGGGAATTTTTTCTAGGAGAAGAGATCCTGAGTCCAGAAGAGTGGTAATGATGGGTCTCACCTCAGCTTTGCTCTGTAATCTTCATTGTCCCCAAGGACTAGCATCAGTTCTCCGTGGAATCGGACTAAAAGATGAGTTGCAGAAGCTAGAAAAAGGAAGCAAAGAGGCTCCTGGCCCAGTATACAGTCTCTCAAAACCACTTTTAGACTTCCACTTGCTGTGTGATAGTTGGAGGTAGTCTAACAATTCTTTTGGACGCCAAATAATAGAACATTTGAATGGCAACACTATTGTTCTGCTATTAGACATCTAATGGTGATTTTATGCCTGGAAAATAAGGAACTATGTGATTGACACAGCTAAAGAAACACTGAAGTGTTTGTTTCTCTGTGTTTTGTTTTCCCTCCAGATAAATATCATTCAGATCGAATTTACTATTGCCAATATGTATCATTCTGTGTCTGAAACCAGTCACCCTTTGCAAACAGAGGAGCAAGAAATAGGCATCGATCCCTTGCAGAGTTATTTGAACAAGCCAGGGGAAGGTGAGTTTTGTATTTCTGTACTTTTTTGACTTTGTACCTAAAAACCTTACAATAGAGTGTCATGATAACTGTACCTGTCATAATTTGTTTAATTCTCTCAATGAAGTTGAGCAGGACAACTTAAAGAACATTTCAGAGAGCATGTGGAGAACACTGACACTAATGAAAACCACGAAAAGTCACCTTTCAGTTACAGACAAAAACATTAGCCAAATGTTTAATGCACTGTCATCCTTTTTTAGTCATAAACCAAACAATGACTTTAGCATAAGAATATTGAAATGCATCAGGGCTTTGTGTTACTTTCTCAAGCATGAGCTTTTTTACACTGCTTTGGTTTTATGGAATTTTTCTGTTTTCCTTTGTTTTCTTAATTCTGCAATAAAGTTCACTATGTTATTTCGGGTGACATTATGCAAATCAAAAGGCCGATTTTCCTTTTTTTTTCATTTGACCCAGCACCTATGTTCTTACTAGAAAAAAACCTGAAAGTTGAGATAGAATGAACAGGCTCTAAAGGTAGAAATTACTTTGTAACCTAAAGTAAATTAATTAAATGCAGTATTTGGAAGACTCTAATGAACACTGAGGACAAACTGCGTGCATAATGCAGTGCATGTCTGTGTTGCTTGTCTTTTCTATTTATTTGCTGGTAGTGCCAGTATAGTTGGTTCGAAGAAAATGATAAGCTTAACGAGAAAGCTGGTCCTTGTCATGAAAACATTCCTCAAGTACTCAGTTATACACAGTGGCACCTTAACTACCTGTAATTTTCCAGTCATTGAACACATGTACCAGGAGGGCAAAATAAAAAATTTATTTTAAATTACGGAGTTGAAACAACTTTGTCACATTTCCTAAGTCCCTCACCCAGATCAGCTACTCTGTAGGTGTATCTGTCTATAAATCTTCTGTTTACTAGCGCTTATTAAAAAAGCTATGTCAAGTTTTTCTTGAGCTTGTTACTTCAGTTTAGATGAAACTGATGTTTTGCTTTAAAATATATTGGTTAAACTTCATTGCCCCTTTGAGCTATTTTTTTTCATTTTTTCTTCAATGGTTTATAAAGCTTTTTCAATGTTAGAAAATGAGAATGAACATCTACGGGGAGGTGTTTCAAAACCCGACGAGTAAATGAAATAGCTTTTCTAGGTCAGTGTTCCTCCTTTATTATATTTGACATCTTAAAGATATGAAGCCATTTTAGTTTGATAAACTAAATGCATTTTTTTTTACATATTTTTAGAAACTTGAAAATAGTCTTTTGCAATAACATAAAATAATAACCGTTTTCCAGAGGAGATATGGCTTGCTTCTAGTCTTTCCCAATGAAGAAAAAGAGAAGCATTTTCTTCTGATTTTTTTCCTTAAAAAAATACTGGTAATGCTCTCAACTCTGTTTCAAGATAAACCAAGATTTTTACCTTGTTAAAAAAACACTGTAAATTAATTTTACCCTTTATTGTGCCCAGAAGTGATTAGTTACCTTGGCTGAAAAGGTTTCTCATTTTTATCCCAGCCTTAACATTTCTATGACATACAAAGTTATTAGTATTGAATTGATGTTTAAAAGTGCCATTAATTCATTTACCCCAAATGTTCATTAACAATGTAAATGTATGCTGATGTTCTATGAGACAAGGAAGTGACTAATGACTCTTCCCACTAACAACACTTAAAATGAATAGAAACTTTAGATAGCTAATCTTGAAGTAATCAAGACCCTCATTCAGCTTGGCATCTCTGTATGCTCTAAAACAGCTGTCAACTGTTAAAAATATATACACAACACACACATACGCACATGCGAAGATAAAGATATGTAAATACATGGTTCCCCAAGTCATAAGGTTACCAACTATGGTACATTTTTTATGTTCTATCTATGTAAATATTTTATATAAAGCATCCATTTCATCTTCGTAGGTTTTTTTACTGTGAAACACATACTGCATTTTAATTCGAAACTTTATATATCCAAAATAAGTCTCTGAAGTTTTAATATTTCATTTTAGAAAAAGCATATGCCTAGATGGTGTTAGGTTTTGGGGCATTAAAGCATACAGTCGTTCCTGTCCATGCAGTCTGTCCATCTTCACAGAAGTATTTCAAGACAAGGTTTTTCAACTCAGCCTGAACTTTCAGGCATGATGCAGAATCACTTGGTGAAAATCTGTATATTCAAGTCTGTTGTATCATGTATCATAGAAATTTGCAAGAGAGGTCGTCCATCAGTCAGACATTTTGTATGCAATATTGTGGAATATCGGGACGTCTGAATTTTTTTTTTTGAAGCTGTGCTGGATACTTAAAGTATTACCTTGGAGGAAAAGTGATAGAAGTCTTTAATGAGATGAGGTAATAAAAAAAAGCATGTCAATGATAAGGATGCTGAAAATAAATATTTAATCATAAAGCTAGTCAGATCTGTTAATCTACATGAAGTATTGTATTTTTAGCATGTGCAACGGATACCAAAACTTGATGGAGAACCAGGAGATGTCATGTCCAGCTGGACTTTTGAAATTCTCTCACAAGGCATTTTCATAAAATGAAAGAAATTTCAGAAGTACATGGATTGCTGTTAAGTACAGCTGGCTGGAAAACTGTGTGCACAGGCTACCTATTGTTCATTTGCTGTCAGCTTAGAAGGATATATTGGATGGGATTCCAAAAATATATTGAGTCTAGTAGTACTCAGTGCTTTTATTAACATCTCAGTGGAGGTACAGAGAGAAAACAGAATTTATTTGGGACAGGGTTGTTAGCACAATGGAGGGCAGACATGCAGTTCAAAGTATTCTTGAGATTTTGGAGAAATGGCCTGAGAAAAGACATGGTTCACTAGGAACACCTGCGAGGTTTAATGTTGCACACGCTAGGCAGGAGACAATTACCTAGCTGAACAAATAAAAGTAGAGCATAACAGATGAGGTAAGTGTCATTTGGAGAAAGATCTGGACTTTCATAGCAGTCCACGTTTTGTATAACAGAGGAGCTCTGAATCTTGAGTTATGATGAGTCATGAGAAAGTGCTTGTTTGCAAGTTTGCAAAATTCAGGATAGGCTGTCAACTAATTGACAGTCAAGATCTTTTTTCTATCCCTTTAAAATATTAAAAAAAAAACCAAACAGATAAGATAGTGTTTCAGTCTTTTTCTGATGATTGATTTGGCCTATGTTATTTGCCACGTGTCTGATTTTTTTTCCAGGTAGAAAAATGTGCATTGCATATATGCTTTTTTTAAATAGCATTTTTAATAGTTTGTAAGAAATTTGTGACAGGGATTCTCACTTTTGCCATCTGATACTGTAAATGGAAGATTCTAGTTCTTTTTAGAAATTTTAATGTTGGATTGTATTTTTTGTATCTTGTTGTATTTTAATTTACATGCATGTATGTATATGTGCATTGTTATGTTTTCTTCTGACTACAAGTTGATAGTATCTTGCTACATTTTCTGTTCTAAAAAACTTCATGATATTGTTCATTTTATTCTAACAATATTTTTTAACGGTTCCCTCTGAAATAGGGTCTTTATCAGAGAAACTGATGAATCTTACCTTTTTTTTGTCTCCAGCAGAGACTTTATAAATACTGAATACATGAAGAGAAATTTCAGAACCTTTGCTTTTCTGCCTTCTCACTGTGTATTGCATCTGACAAACTTTGTTCATTTCCAAATGCTTGAGGTTTATATTACACTGAAATGGGATAACTAAGTTAACTGTTTCCAAGCTGCTGTAAATTTTTACTCATAAGTTACAGCATTCACCACATTCTGACACAAGTTTTGAAGAGCGTAGTAGGTAGTATTCCCATTTCATTGATGTAATGAGAAAGTTGATCCTCTAAGGACAGACTGGAACAATGCATTTAATACTCTTCAATTTAATTTGCTCAATATCACAATTAATACAATTAAGGTCACTTGAAATGAAACTATTAACGAATTGGGTAATTTACTTTAACAATGTCAGTGTGTTCTCACAGTTACAGTTGCTTTAATTAGTGTACAAGCTATTATTTAACAGTATACTTCACATAGAAAAATGTAATATGTTCTTTGTTCTTAATGGAAGAAAAGGAGAAATGTTTAATGGGTCTCTGTTTTGGATTTGGAATTTGGGACAATGTATTTCATGTCTAAAGGCTATAGTTGGTGGTGAGGACAGAGAAGGCTGATGTGTCTGGAAGGACAAAGATAACGACTGGAGTGTGTGACTGAAATTAATGCAGTTGTGATGCATCAGTTGCCCATCTCACACTTACTTACGATTGCATCCCTCCTGGTTCTCAAGGCTGCCATGAAAAGATATGAGAGATGGTAAAAGAACATTCATGTTTCCATTTTGACTATATTCTGTGTGTTTCTGTTGCTCGTCTTTGGAGAATTTTGCTGTTCTGGTATTAACCTCATGACTGATCACTAGAAAGTATTACCATGTAGAACTATACCTTACATGTAGTTTGAGATATCTGGTTTATATCAGTGTTAAACAGAAAACATGTAGAAAACAGAGGGCAATGAATTAATAAAGTAAAAACCACCTTGTCTGGACTTAACAGGACCCACGTGCTGTCAAATAATTGCCACAGATCTTAAGTGTAATTCACATGGGACTGTTTTGGTCTTGGGTACATCCTTTCACATTCTTTCCAGGGTTAAGTGAACTTTTGCTGTCAGAAAATCACATTATCTCCTAATCAGTCAGTAGCAATTCAGTGTTATGAGTTGGGGTTTTTTGCCTTACAACCCCCTGCAGTCAGAGAGACAATGCTAATGCAGATCGCCCTGCATGGCTTTTATCTGTTTCTGGTTTGAGAGATAATTTCTGTGATTACATTTAAAAGAAGCAACCACAGAGGTTTGACCTCTCAGAGTGAGAAGCACATTCCTAGGTAAAAGCAATTGAGAATGCAAATATGGTGAGTTCTTGAAGCCTAACTACTTTCTTATCAACTGTTTTTTGACAGTGTAGTATGTGACGTCATGTGTGTCACGTAATGGGGGTTCTTTCATCTTCTCTCCAGGTAGAGACATGTACATGAAGTATAGCATTGTGTTTCTGAGTCCTTTTAAATATGCATGCTACTTTGTGTTTTCATTAAAAAGAGAAGATTGGAACAGAGAACCTCTTTACATTATATTGGAACAGAAGATGCGGAGGGTTGTGATCGCTCTTAACGCCTTTGGGATTTCATGCTATGGCTTGCGTCAGTCCCTGAGAATGCGCCGTATCCTTCCCTGGTGAGTGTCACCAGTGTGTGCCCCTGCAGTGCAGGTATTGCTAGTGGTCCTCCTTCAGAACCCTCGTGCTTCTCCTTCTGGGCTTGGCTGTTCCATTAAAGGCACAGGTATGCGGGAGGAGAAAGAGCTGTCTTCACTCTGGTACGCTTCTGTTGGATGAATAAAAGCAAGAATGGTTTTTATGTCTTCAAACACCATATGCTAACATAACAAGCATTTTAATAGTCATTTATTAATAATAACTACTCTTTAGCTTGCTTTTAATTGAGCAGCAACAGGATTGTAGTGACAAAGGCTATTGGAGCAACACAGTATGTCTTGAGCTAACTCAGCCTGTCACTGGCTCCTTCTCTACAACTCTTCATTTTCTCTTCTCTTTTCTGTATTAGAAATACACTGTTGTTAAGAGATCAATTAACAGAGAAGCTATGCATGTTTAATAATGCATATATTTAATATGAAGTTAACTGAAAATAGCCAGCATGCAGTACATTTTTTCCTTTAAAGACTGTATTTGCACGGGTGTTGACATACCCTTAGAAATTTGCCAGTTGTGGGCCCTTTGATTTCAGAGCCTTGCTGCATATTCATGTTTAGGAGCTGCACGGGTATTTTAAATGACTTCAGCTACGGGAGCAAATGTAGCTGACAGAGTCTTGTGGGTTACTGGCTTGCAGAGTTGGATTTTCCTCTCTAGAATTGGTAGCTCCAGGTTTTTTGGTGGCTTCACATGAGTTGCACATTGCATTAACATCATGTAGGGAATTGCCTTCAGTGACTGATAAAGCAGGTATTAGAGAAGACCTGCTGGACAGAAATATCTGTTGATCTAAAAGAAATCTAAAATGTGATTTTGAAAGTTCTACTCTAAATCAGTGTATGAAAATAAGACCATTCTCACTAATGACATTGGCACACCACCTCAGTTCAGTCATCTCAGCTGGGACATTCCAGTTCTTTCCAGATACAGCCCTGCCCGAATACTGGCAAAAATCTCTTGTCAGCCTTGTGTCATTCTTCTAATAACTCCTTGTGATCTTACTTTGGTAAAAGCTGATTTCAGCGTTTCTTTTTCTTTTCCTAGCTTTTCCCAAATCCAGGTTAAAGCTCAACTAGTTGGCTCTCGTCTCGCTCCCTAGTATACTTGTAGCATAAAACGTGGTATAAAAGGAAATGATGCAAGTTGAATGAAAAAGAAAGATTTTTTTACTAAATTTTACATGCTTAGAGGATCTTGGAATACCAAGCAGAAATTTCCATTTCAACTACAGTAACCTATTGAACAACAAAATTAAAACAGAATAATCTTTTTTGATACCACCTCTGTAAATGTAATCAAGAGTATGTTAAAACTAGCTCATTATTAGAAGTTATAAAGAAGCTAATGATGAGAATGGAATCATTCTTTGAATATTTTACGCAGACTTGATACAAAAATATAATGAAGGTTACTACCCATAAACACCTCACATATTAAGTGTTTCCAGGCAATGATCAAGTTATGTTAAATGGCTATATCTCCTACATATGGAAAAAGCAGATTCGCTTAATTTAAAAAAATTGAACTATACAAGTTTGGTGGTACTTGTATATGTATAATAAAAGCTTAGTAAATCAGAATTCTAGCTGAGGCCAGCATGATTGGTACAGGATAATAATTAAATGTTGGAGTTCACTTCTGTCCTGACATACAGAAGATTGTAATTTACAAAGCAGTTTGTGAATTGTGTGCAACTAGCTGATGTTACAGACCTCTGTATCTGAGATTAAATGTATGTTAAAACATTTTGAAAGAGTTTAACTGCCACAGATTTGATTGTATGGGAAACTGATTGCTCTTTATAGCAGAAATATGTCATCATGGACAGGATGTTTCCTGTCTTTCATATATGTGGACATTGATAAAGATATGTAATTCCTTATTTAAAAAAGGGAAGGGTTGAACCTACTTTCACTTAAGTGCCAAGTGACATTGCAGAGTTTCAGTTTTAGGCTTCTGATTGACTAATAAGCCTTATTCTTTCACCTCCTTGGGTATCGCTGTCATTGTCCTCTTCAGATGTACAAAACTAAGAGGTCTGGAAGGGGAAAGAAATAAAGCACCGTCATACATATTTTAAGTGGTAAGAAATTAGCTGGTAAGACGTGTATTATTTACTGACAATCTGGCCTTTTAACAAAGAAAAATAGGCCTATGCTTAGGTTGCCACTGCTACAACCGAAACAGCTGATACTTTAATGAACAACATACTGAGGGCCATCCAGGACATAAGGCAAATTAAGCAGGTTACAAACTGCATATCTTCTGTTTAGGTACAGGAGATCTCCCCAGCTCTGACAATTAGCTCCACTGATCAGGCAAGCAGACAGACAGAAACAGAAGGAGGCCATTTATATCAATTTGAGGAACAGAACTAGTAATGAAGTAAAATATCTGTACCAGGTAGTTTCACCTCCACTTTGGAACAGTTATTTCTAACTGCTGGTTTCAGCTTCTCAATAGCAAATAAATAAATATGTGCTGCTTACCAAAAGCTTACTTTGTGTTGTTTACAAATCAAGAGCAAAGGAATAATAATATTTCTAACCTAAAGGGGTTTTTAAAAAGGAGAAAACATTTTCTGGACATACAAACAAATATGATTCTTGGTAACCTGACAGCTTTGTTTAAATGTTGAATTTGAGTTTCCTTTCATGAAAATCTTTTCAAAGTACAGCAATTCAGCTGTGAAAACCTGAATACATTAATGATGACAAAGAACCTCTGGAATGAGCCAACATTTGTTTTTGTTCTTTTACAACATTTCCTGATGAATTGCACATACAAAAGTGTTGCAGGTTATTTTCATTTTCTTTTCTTACTTTGATAATAAATGTCTCCACTGTTTACCTTTTTGTTTAAGGTACCTTATTATTACTAATCAACTTTAATTATTTATCACAAAATGTCTGTGAAAGATGTTTCTTTGATGTTGAAAAAGTCAGGGACCTCATCCTGATCCTGTTGAAATTAATGGATAGGTTCCAAATGATTGTAAAGTTAACAAGCCTGAGTGCCTTTATTGTCTAAAGGAAGCACTAATGCAGCCCAGGATACTGGATTGTGGTTAGTTACTTGGAGTTCCTCAATTTTGGGAGCATTCGTATTTCAAACATTTGGTCTCAAGATTTGGCCTTGCAGACGCAGAGTGCATATAACTGACTTTTAAAGGTCCTGGTCTTCATTTTACTCATAAGGTACACGATAATTGACGAAAGGGTAAATAAACAGGGTAGTGGGAGAATGCCTGTATCGTTAAACAAAATTGAGTGCTAAAATGGGGGGAGTGGGAGAAATGTGCGTAGCCTTTCTGCTTTTGCCTGCCTTTCTCCACAGTCAACAAACAGCAAACCACCCATAGTCTAGACAATACTGGACAAGAAACACCATGTTTCAAATGCACGTATGTAAGCTTATGTTTAAATCTCGTTTTGTGTAAGTGAACTTTGGTGGGTTTGGTTTCTAAATATTTTAAGCTTGAGATTTAAATGGAGATATATATACTCACACACACACTCTGTTGCAAGATTGAACGCTTCTGTCAGGTGTAGAATATCTTTTAGTTATTCATAAGTATCTCTGCTCAGCTTTTTCACCATGTCAGTTGTTTAGATCACTGTGTCAGTAATCATGTGTCTATAATGTTTCAGCTGCAGTACAAATGACACAAAAGGATATAGCAAATTAGATTTATTTTCACTATTTGTGATAATCATATAAGCTTGTTACGCAGTTTCTGCTCCATGGCTTGATCTGTTCAAAAAGGGAAGTGGGGCTTGGGATGTTTGTTTTGCATCTGTGTGCTTGCCTCCTCCTATTAGAAGGTGTCATGTACCAAAGAAGCTACGAAATTAATTCTCGTAACCACCACAGGAAGAGTAACAAGACTGTATGTTCTCATACAAACAGAAATTTGAAGCAGGCTGAAATGATATGCCTAGTTCATACAAGGAGTATGTAGCAGGGCCAGGAGGTGGACCCAGATTGTTCAAGGTCCAGAACGCTGCTGTGGTGACAATGACGCCCTTCAGCTCTTGCTTGCTTTCAGCAAATTCTTGTGAGGTGGGTAGCTAATTCACTAAAAAAAGTGTGACTTTGGTACATGTCAGAGTTTTCGTGTTTTATATGCAAACTTAAAATAAATAAGCACTTGTCAGCTTAGAAATTTCAACCAAGTATTTTTGATAATGGAAGTGGAAAATATTTTAGAAGACAAATCATTGTCACCTTTTTAGTATTATGCGGAGTCAAATAAAGTTAAAATGTTTTGACTATGTTAAACTATTCCCTAAACTTTGGTAAATGGTGACCCAGTACAGATACATATGGGTGTTACTACTAAAACATGATTTGGCCACAAGTCTAAGGAATGCTACTCCAGCTTAATGAAATAGTTATCAAAGTTGGTTTGTTTGTGCTTGTTTATTTTAATATTCTGTATCTCAGCATTGCCAGCTCCTGTCTTAAGAAGAGGGAAAATACTAAAACTTCTAAAGAGAGTTTTTTTTAAAGTAAACACTACATACTGCTTTTACTATTTCATTGTTATTAGGTACTGGGTGCAGTAGCTGCCTTGACATATTGCTCGATGTACCTTGCAAATCAGTGAATACAGTGGTACCTTCGCGTTTACCCTGAAGCTACTGTTGGAAGTACATGGAATACCTTTCTCTCATATTTCATGGAAAGTAGGTGGGAAGGTTAAAAATCAAATTTAATCTAAGGAATCTATAATGGCCACTTAAAAAAAAAAACCAACTGTTCCAATTTTCTTCTGTTAGAGATCTTAATTCTGCACAAACAGTTGGCAGTTAAATGCTTCGGCTTGGATACTAGAGTGATAAACAATAATACATAAACTCTGAGATAGGAAGACTGCACTCAAAAGTTTTTTAACAAATCCTATTCAGTTTAGTGCAACTGGGATCACATAACTGAAATATTAGCAGTAGCCCTGTATGACAAATTTATCCACTAAAATTTTGATACCCCATTACAAATTATTGTTCTTGATCTTCCTAGAAGTTAAAAGGCACAAACTTCATCCAGATAAAGCTTTTATGGTGGTGATGATTCGCTGCTTCTGAGCAATTGGATTTGTAATGGAATCAATGATTTAACCTTAGGAAAAATGAACTGTATAGTGTTTCGGTACTAAGTCTAATCAAAGGGATAGAGTTCTCATATAATACATGTGAAAATATGCTTTCAATTATGTGAAAATATTTGAGTTTCTTATTGGTGGGGTTAATTTTCTATGTGTTAGTTGTAATATTTGAAGATACCGTTGTTGGTTTTGTTTACTTTTCATTTGAAATATTTAAAGGGTGGAGCAACAGAAATTTGTCTGTTAGTGGGTATTTCTATTTTGCACTCAGATGAATTCTCATCAAATTTATTTGCTGACTGGTGGCCAGAACAGATGTTACCTTAATGGAAGAGAGAAGCATATTGAGCCACAGGGCCACCTCCAAACTTCTGTTCCCCAATATAGGTTTATTCTTTATTGAAGTACAAAAGAAAAGATTCCTTTGCAAAAGTGTACAAAGCTCCATTCTGAATTATCACAGCTAGGTGGCCACAACATCATTGGCTACACTAAAACTGAGATTTTATTGCTGGAAAAAGTGTAGCATTAATTGTTACTATTCTAAAAAAAAAAAAAAGTACACTGGCAGATGAGTTTGTGTCTTTTGCTTATTTGAATTTGAAAGAAAGAAGGGATGTAAGTCAGAGAGCTTGTACTGTGGAAGACGCTAGCTCTGTTACGGGGTTCTTGTGACTATAACCAGTGAAAACTTCTTTTTTAAAAGTGCTGGAATTAAAACTGACATTTTTCTGTGGGCTTAAATTTAATGTGTTTTATAAATTTACATTTGTGATAAACACATGACAGTTTTAGTTGTGGCATTTGCATGAACTGAAGCTGCACCCTCGTAACTGTGCCATTAGAATATCTACTTGTTCAAGTGAAGACTTTTTTTTAAGAGACTGATTTGTAACATTCTTCCATCAGAAGCAAACTTCCGATTTGGAAAAATACTATGTCAACCCTGTATTAAATGCTCCTTGGTGCTTGTAAAAAAGAGCATATAAAGCCTTTATTACATGGTCCTTGGCTCTTTTTCATATGTTTAATTTTTGCAGGAAAAAAAGATTTTTTTTTTTTATTATTTTTTTTTGTAAAAGCAGCTATAAATGAAAACCACAGATTTAATTCTGGACATGAAAAAACTGCAGATTTTTCATCTTGGAATTAATATATTTATGATACTACAAGTTCTCTAGATATTACAAATTTAGGAAGATACTTGCAAGTTTTCTGTGATTTCAAAGACACTTACTCATATCTGTCAAATTCAATTTCAGATTCCCATGGAAAAATGAGCCTACGTTTGGTATCTGGCATTTGCATTAATTGACTAAAGACAGTTTTCTTCTGCATGTTACTCTGTTGCTTGCTAAAGCTGTAGCTCAGAGCAGCAACTTTGAAACTGTTGACCATACCGAAGTGGTTGAGGTTTTTTAATTAATACATAAACTTTAAGTTGAACATTGTATTAACTGTGCCAATATCTTAACTCAAATACAGACGTCAAATACTTCTGATTTTTGTGAAGCTGAAATCGTCAGTGGATAGTTACTTTTGATATATATAACAAAAAATAATTGCAGTAAAACAATACTGAATCTTAAGATAGCAAGTGATGACATCTGAAAATCATGGAGTAGATTATGTGTACAGTGGTAATCTTCTGTTAGCCTACCATAAGGAGCAATTTACACTATGGATCCTACAGCATGGGTGCTTACTATAATGATACTAAGTCTTGGCTGCAAGAGAATAAAAATAAGCAGTTACTTTATGATTCCTTCATGCTATAATCATGTTAGGAAAAAAGGCATGATTGTTGAGAAATTTTATTAATCAGGTATTTTTAAGGTAATTTAAGCTCTTAAAGATTACTTGAGGCATTGGAAGATTGGCATGGGTCTTTGTGAAAGGAGCAGAATTGTGTAAGTACCATGTCCAGCTGCCTGCCAGTGCCCCTTCTGGCTTGCCGCCTAGGTAGCCATTGATGGCTCAAGCCAAGCTACTACAATGAATTTTGTACACCTTGTAGTTATTCCCCTGTTTAGGTCTTTACTTTGACCATAAGTCATTTTCTGTTCATAAATTGACACCATTTTGCATCAAAGGTGATGAGTCAGTTCTGAGACTTTTAACTTACTTAAATAGTTCTCATTTACCAGTTGCTCCTAATTCTGTTATCTAGTTTCAGTTTTGATGAAGTTAAAGCAAAGCACAGTTTAAAGTCTTTGGATTGGGTCTGTCTATTTCCTTTAACTAATCATATGTCAGTGCTCCAAAGGCCTGTCTTGTGACTGGTTAAAACAAAATAAAAACACCTATAAAAGGTCTCACTCTGAGAATATGTACGAATTTCAACTGAAAATTCTTTTCATTTGGTGTTTACGAATTGCCCTTTTAAAACTTTGCCTAGAGGTAGGGAGGAGTGCTTAAAAAATAAGATGTTTAAGTAAAATGACTACAAAAGCATGTAATCTTCCATTGTAGTGTATTTCTTCTTCTGAATAAGTTATGCTCTAATAAAAACTAAAGAGCAAGTTGCATTTCGAAGATCAGGTCATCGTAATTCATTGACATTAGGCCACATAACTGAATAATGTCTTACTTCACTGAAATACATCAAATGAGATCAACAATTATGACTCATAAACATGCCTCGCAGGCATAAAACAGCAGGGAATTAGCATGTGAGGCTGATAAATATGCATGTAAATAAGCTCCCAAAGGAATAACATGGGTTTGATTGATAGGTTTAGAATTGGAACATATGTAAACCCCTTTATTCCTCATTCTGGTGTAGCTAAGTAAAGATGCGTTTTACTTGTTAAAAGTTTCAATAACTTTGTAAATCTTAATGCCACATCTGCTTTTGTGCACGCAGGCACGTGTGGGTGTCACTTAAGAGATTGATTGAATTATCTACAGGGTAGATGCCCTCACACTAAAAATGTAGTGTTTGCTTATGTATATTGGAGCAGTTGTGTATGTGCATGCACATGTATACGTATTTGGGCACTGTGTATTAGGTGGTGTTGAGCAAAAGATTATTTGGGGTTTATTTTACCCAGAATTTACTGATTATAAAGTTTGTTTCAGAAGTAGAAAACTGAGTTGTGAGTTTTGGTATGTGCACTGGTATATTTATTTTTGCAAATACATTCTTCATTGAAAGTAATTACTATTTATATTACAGAAAGTCCCACAAGTGCTACTACATTTAGGAGTCTGGCAGTGATTCTTTATAAACTTCCATTTTTGTTGGCATCTTGCAGCTTGAGTTCTTATCTACAACTTCATAGTACCTATCACAGCAGTATCTTTATGTTGATCAGCACAAGTGTTTATGCTGTGCAGAGATTTACATCCATATTGTTATAAAAGTATAGAACATACTTTGTGTTTATAAAACATTAATACTTCGCTTTGCCAAATACAGACCAATTAGTTGCCATTGTCATGTGGTCTGGTGTACATCTGCTTTATTACCATTCCCTGCTATTACGCAATAAAAACTTTTCCAAGTGATGTACACTTACTGGTGTTGCATCACACTGTAATTATGCTAAAGTGATCTTAGACCAGTGGCAGGCAAGATGCGAACGCGTTTTCAGTGGTATGAAGTGTGTATTGACTGTAGATTTTAGTTGTGTTGTTTATAGCTAAAATAGTCATTCTGAGAAATTGCAGATGGGGTGGTATCAGAGATCACAGTTGTTCACATGTGAAAACCTCAATTCTGTAATACCTGCCTTTTGCTTAGAGATGCCTTTCTGTGGAAATAAAACTTGAGCAAAATGACTTCCATCTGTTTAGATTTATAGGTAGCAGAGAATATATTTTCCAGTTAAGAACAGTAAATTCAGGAGCTGCTGCTTAGTTCTGAGAGGTGGCTCTTTTTGCTGCTTAAAAATAAATAAACAAACTTGTAGCACTTAGAGACATCAGCATCAAATCTCGTGTGGGTTCTCATGAAGCAATTTATAGCTACCTTGTATAATTTGTATAGGAATGTTAAGATGATCCCTGCTCCAACAGCATTAACTGCTTAACCCAGAATGTAACAGCCTCTGACACCAAGAAGCAAGCAGCAAGCCCTGTAGACAGGCTGGGAGAGAGGATTTTGCATAACAGAGCTGAATAAGCAGATTGCTATCAGGAACTCTGATGGACTATGTTTGTAGCTGCATAGCACTGTCCTTTTTCACAGAGGATGCTTAGATGTCTCTTGAGCCAACAGAAATAGAAAATAAAGCACTTTTGGATTGTTCCCCCCCCACTAACAATGTGCCCTTTTTACAGTCAGGGTCTTGACAGGCTGTCACTCAGTTTCCACTCCCCACAAGTAATGTCCTTCAGTGGCCCAAGAGAAGCCAGAAAATTGTTGCTACGTATTCTTTTCATTCACCTCTAGAATTTTCCACGGTTTCTCCAACATGTGTGAAGCCACTGGGAAATATGGTTAAATGAGTTAAGCAGACATCACCCATCTGTGCATCTCAGGGAAAATAAAAACAGTGCTGTCCCTCCGAAAGCTTTCTTGGTACATAACCAAAATCAGAAGAACAACCACACTCTAAAGCTAAACATAGGCAAAGTTCTTGCAGGGAAAAAAGGAGGAGCACTTTGAAGAAACAACTACTTCTGGCTTATCTCAGTCCTGCTGGCGCGTGGCCTTTGCAGAACATAAGGTTGTCCTAGCACCTCTGCTCCTCCAAAATGCCTGAAGGCGACTGGACACCCGAGAAAACATGCCTGCACATCATATCTGCTTCAGACAGTGTTAAAAACCTGGTGTTCAGCCCCAGCTCTGTGTTTCAGTCCCTTCACAATCCAAAATGATCCTGTTGCAGCCTCTTCCTTGTTTGTATAAAGGTTTTATAATTCTAGATAGAAGGCATTGCAAGAACCCTACTTTTGCTCAAGTCTTGATTCACCCTTTAATACTGTTCATTGCCGATCTTTCTACTACTCAAAAGATTTGTAATTTGTATCTCTCAAATGGTTCCCACTTGGATTTCTCATGCACCGAAAAGTCAGATGCCTGACATTACTGTGTAAAGTTAAGTGCTTGGGGTTAATGAATGGCATTAAATTTTATGAGGTCATGTCCAGTAGATGTTAAAAGAAGCTTAAGGGAACTTTATCACTGATAGAAATTAACAGTTGGCACGAAAGAATGCCTGAGGGAGTTCAGTTCTAAGCAAAAATAAAATTGGTGGTATAAAAACTAAAATATAGAGTCATTATGATTAATGTAAACATTTTTGTTAGGTAATTGGTTACATGTTGCAGTAAAAAAAAAAAGAGACCTCACAGTTTGAAAGGAAAGGGTATTATTGTATTTAAAAGCAATTAATGTTTCTAGTTAAATAAAAAAAAAGTCTACATCACGTACAATATTTATATTCCTTCAGTAAACATATAACCTTTGGGGCTACATTTATCAAATAGTCAAGTCTCCACTTTTTTACATTAGTTTTTTCTTTGGGCAAAACGTGTTTTCCCTAGTGGAGTATGTTATTTTGTTTCATTAAACCTTTATTTCTACTCGCATGCATTGCTTAGACTACAGACCAAATGAGTAAATTCTGTGTACTTAAGTCATCTAAGGTTTGTGTTTTGGGGTGACTGATGGGTGGCATGAAAATTCGGTTTCAAAAAGAAAATGGCTACATTAACTTATGGATAGATCTGTTTTGCATAATTATGTGGGGAACTATTCAGTAATTACACTAGTATTCACATGCTGTAATTTTCGTCGTCTTTATTCACTGTCATTGCAATGAGAGGAAACAGAAAACTTGTTCAGACGTATATATTCTTTCTTGCTCTGTCTTGTGACCTGCAGTCACAGCATATAGTAGTTTTTCAAGTAGTGCCTGTGCTCAAGTAAGACAGCTATTGTCTTGAATTTCACTGAATGCACAGCTCTAGTATGGAAGAGTCAAAGTTTCTGCATCAGAGCTTTATCTCCTTTCCAGCCGGACAGAGAAGTACCATCTCCTGTCATACAGCATAGCAAATCATGGCCACATTCCAAATTTGGAATGTGAAATCAGAAAAGTGAAAATATTTTAGAATTTGTAGTCCCTCAGGACTGTTCTTTTGCTCTCCAGATGATGATTTTTGTGGTTTAATATGAATTATGTACATGAAACATGCCTTTTCACATTTTCCTTAGGTAGTACTTGGTTAAAAAATCCAAACTCAAAATCTGATGCTCTCTGATGCTGGGTGACATTTTCATCTTGCACCCAGACTGTTTTCTTTTTGGCTAAAAGATTTTGCATGTTTTCAGTCTTAGAGATCTGGCGTAACTGTCTAGTAAAATTGACTCCTACTTAACATTTATCCTATTATTGTGTAAACTAAATCATCAACCTAGTCATACTTGTCTAATTTATGTTTTTGAAGTATGATATTTCTTATGTCTTCAAATGCTTTGTATTTGCATCCTTAGTTCCATTCTGAAGTGCCACCAGGGATGGACACTACTCGCCCTCCGCACAGGAGGGCAAGGGTGGAGAACAGAAATCTGTCCCATGATGGATTATGTACTTCTTCGCAGAAATGCTTTGTGGGGAGTCTCTTTCTCAGTATCTGCAACAGTGGGACCAGTGTTTGACAAACTACCTTGCACTGTAGTAAATAGAACTGTTTTGTCATTCTGGCTGTCAGTTTCATAGATTTTTATATTCTAATGCAACTGTGGACTTTTCATCTCTTAGATGTCTACAGTTTACTGTTAATGCATACATACCTTTGCTCTTCAAATTTTTCTAGGTCCATCATTCACAGCATGTATCTGCTTTTTTGCACCAATTTGCTCCAAATTCATGAAGGCTTGATTTAGAAGATTTTTTGATGAAAACCTAGTGTTTTCATTCTGCTTTGGCATATTTTGATTTGGCAGATTAAAACCTCTGGCTCAGTACTTCTTTTATATTGTTTTGTGACTGTTTGTTTTTTTCGTCGGATAAATTTATGAAAAATGTAGGGTACTGCTCCGTTTCATGTTCTCTGAGATATGGGTCTATTGGATACACAATGTATTCTGAGAATTAGCAGCCTTAATTATAGCCTCAAATTAAGAGTCTAGGGCTTCCTGCCTTCATCTTATAAAGGCAGGGTAGGCAGCTTTAAGTTTAGGTGTCCCTTTCTGGTGCAGATTTCTTCTGTTAATTGGATTAGGATAAGGACTGTTCCACTGGCAGCAAGAATGACCCTTTCAGGGTGGAGTATTTGAGTCTGTGTGGCAGTGGTGTTTATTTTCAGGTTGTTGGGGGTTTCTTCAGACCATCGTGCTCAAATTTGCCAGGTACTGGTGCTGTCATAACGTAAAGGTATCCTAACTTTCTTTTTTTTTAACTGTGTACTTCTGAGTTGTCTTATTTCTAGACTCTGCTACTGATGGAACAGCTCCTTAAAGTTTTACGCAGATAACTTTAAACTTTATCCAGAGACTAAGTTGCTCTTTTCAAAATCATTCACATAATAGACTTGTTAAGAAATGGAAAAAATGTACTTTCTGTTGTGTTATGAATGACGGATAAAGGAAGTAATAGTCATATACACTTCTAAGATACTGTGTTCATGGTTTAATAAACCATTGGTTATCTCTCTACTTTTTATTTTTTGTATGTGTAATGCTGCTAAAATGTGTTACATAGTTACATTATTAAAAACCTGTCTTTTCAGTAGATAAAAGCAGGATCCTATTTCTAACTAATTTGACAGATTATTCTGCAATTTGTGTTGATATAAATCCAGAGTAGCCTGTTGGACCTACAGATCTGACTGAAGCAATTGTGTGAGTGTCTTGAGAAAGGGTACAGCA
>Ga0181612_125076_pt1 | contig 19015 bp, 12 predicted proteins | sample HoacroProtozoa21_FD_119630 | JGI IMG/M metagenome (GOLD analysis project Ga0181612, IMG submission 119630) | Hoatzin crop microbial communities from Cojedes, Venezuel. Combined Assembly of Gp0051906, Gp0051904, Gp0051908 | reverse complement strand
TGTAGATATTGCACTACCATGGTTTAGTAGGCATGGTGGTGTTGGGTGGATGGTTGGACTTGATGATCATCGAGGTCTTTTCCAACCTTAATGATTCTATGAATCTACGATTCTTTGTCGAGCAAAGGAGCCAAGCCAACGGCAGGTGTCCAAGAGGACAGGCCTGTCGCCTGGTGCCCCTTCAGTCGAAGGCAAAGGCCAACATGCCAGCCTCAGGCGCGGGGCTGCGCGGGTGCCGCTGCAGTGATTCCTGTGCTGCTTGGGGCCGGGGCCCGTGGCGCAGACCCACCGTCGCTCCCTGGGGCCTGCCACAGCAGGCCCTGCTCCGGGGCGCAGGGGGGGCACCGGCCTTTGTGCCGCTCTCCCGCCCTCCTTCCTTCCCTCCTTCCAGATATGCGTTAAAAGGATGGCACTGCTTTACGGGGGGTTTCCTCACCACAGAACAAAATAAATTCACCTATGAAGCACACTGATAAAGGTTTTCCATTTCACAGCCAGGAGCTGAAAAACAATTTTCTCTACCAGAGGCGGTTTTTGGGGGACTGGGGCTTTTTTGTTCTGTTGTTGTGGGGTGGTGCTTGGCATTTTCTGGCGTGGGCCTTTTCATTGGGTTTTTTTTGTTTGTTTGAGAGTTTGGGGTTTTTGTTTGGTTGCTTGTTGTTTCTGGTTTTTTTTTTAAGAGGCAGGTAGATTAATGACCATTCACTTCTGAAAACCAGTCTCTGGGTCGAACCCAAGTTCCAGCTGGTGCCTACCAAGAGGATACAGACCCGTAAGGGTGCAGAGTCATTCCAGATAAGGCAAATGACTGATTTCAAGTCCTTTACTCTCCATGTAGACTCAACTATCTGTAGTTAAACAGTAGTTAGTCCTAAAATCTATGCGTGCACTGAGCAATGCAAGTACTAAGCAGTATTTCAAGACATACTAAGCAGTATTAGTTTTCTAGACAAAACCACATTCACAACTGTTCTAAGGCTCCTCCACTCTGCTGCTAACTGGAGGGAGGGTGGGAGAACTGTCCTCTCCCCACACACCGGGGTACGTGTGCAGTGCACAGCACTGCTTCACCAGAATGTATGGCTTAGACTTTAATGAGGTGTTGGTTTTAGAGCCGAATATATGGAAGCTCTTGAGTTACAAGCAGAATTATTATTGCAAACCTGACTACAACTACAGTTGGTGTTCTTGGAAGATGAGGGTGCAAGTAACAAGAAGCTAACAAATTCATGCCAGTAAGTCAAGTTTAATTTGCTTTCCTTTCCCCCTCCCTCCTGAAGCTGGCCGAAACACAAGTTCCACCGTAAATGCAGTGACTAGCAAACACGGGTGCCATCACAAATACAGCGCTGCCAAGAGGAAGTCCTCCGTTGACTAATAACAGAGTTTCCAGTAGCAACTGCAAGATATTCTGGGCACTGAACCGAAGAGATTTAGGGATATATTCTAAACAAGATGTGCTTTTTGCAAATACAGAATATGAATTGTATAACATTGGGACAAAAGGTTTTAAAAAGTCACCAGTAACTTCTATTACAAAGGCAGAACTAGAGGTTTTACTGGCTCTTCAACGACCTCTACTTCAACAGATAACAACACTAAGATCTCCCTATCAAGCCTATTATCAAAGTACGACTGCATAAAATAAAGACACAAGTCATTGCTACACAGTTTGGTACTGTTTTTGCTGTCGACTGAAAGAATATGAAAATGCAGCCTTTTAATTTGGAAAGAGGAGACGGCATGCTTGATAATAGTATTTTTGTGTAGCATTTGTCACTGTCAGAGCACAATACAGAGCATAATCAAGTTCATTTGTTAACTAAGTAACCCATTCTTTGAAAACCTATTCTTCAATGCGATGCAGCGTCAGTGACATATTAAAAAATCATTTACTAGAACTGGAAAATTAATTTTATAAAGAACATATTATACCACAGCTTCTCTTCTGTACCCTTTCCTTGCTCAGATTGCAAGGCATTTCATACAGTTACTTCCCCTGCAGACACAGGATTTTTTTTAATTTTTTTTTTTCATTTGAATACGGAAAAAACCCTGAACTTCCACTGCTGCAATTGAATAGTTCTATCAAAAACTTCTCAAGCATTTTCATAGAAGTTATTTATTTTGCCTTTGAAGTAAATACAAAATTGTCAGAAATATTTACTAGGTCAAATTGTAAGCTCTGCTATGTGGGAATCATGCCAAAATACAAGCACAAACCAAAGTGCTAAAAAGTAATTTCAAAACGATGCTAAGCAGTAGTGAAAACTAGAAAGTTCTAAGCAGCCAAATCAGATGAGATTTGTCATTAAATCACTGAAAACAAGAAACAGAGCAAACGTCCTTACAGAGAAACTGACATACTATATGACCAAGTCTGACACGGTTATGTTGAAAGTTGCCTCTGAATAGAACATCATATGCAGCACCTTCCAGCAGCACAGATACCCGCTGCACAAGAACACGGCAATGCTAGTTTTTAATGCCTTGGAAGTAAAATGTTCTGCACTGCTAAGCAAATTTAGTCTACAGCATGGCCTCCCACCATTTTTAATTTTAGAATGCAACCAAGTTATTTGAGATGTAGGTGAGATAAAAAAAGACTAATGAGGGTTTTAAAACTCTAGATGGCACACTCATACAGTAAAAGATTGTACATCTGAACAGAAATACGTAGGTTCACCTACAATACTTTCGTGGTTTTCCACCTGAAACATAACATAATCTACCTGCAAATACTGTTCTGAGGCCCATTTGTGAATTACTGTTATTAAAGGATCTGCACTATTCCCCCAACTTAGAAATGGGTGTTTTACTGCATTACTCTGCAGTATTTGCAGTTTCGTGTTAGAACAGTATTGAAGTAAGTTAGTTTAAGATTCCACATACAATTAAGTCTCATGGCACAGCACCCATCCTGTCACACTCCAGTCTACTTTGTGGATAATGGGAATGAGATCTTACCCATTTCTTAAAGGCACAGTCTCACGCAACTACCACTTCAGTTACGCACATTTTCAAGCTTTGCACTCGAAGGGGAAGTTTTTGTTGCTGCTTTGTTTTCAAGCAGGAGCTCAGCTTTGTTTCATTACATCAAGTGCAGGGTCATAAAAAGGACATTTTGATACACTGCCTCTAACCTACCCATCCAGATAGAAAGCAGCATAAAGTCTGAAACTCAGACCAGCTTGGATGATGGTAGCAGTCATGAAAATGACACCGCAGTATCTTTATTAGAATTTGTCAAGGGCATGTTGCTGCTGTCATGCAACCCACTGAAGCTGTAATAAAGGAAATGATAGCTGTGCAACTGAATTGCCACAGCACACATCTGAACGACATCCAGAATGATCAGAACGGCAAATTAATGAATTAGGCTGTTTTAGTAATTATCTGCATAAATAAACCAGTGCCTAAAAGACAAATATGACACAGATTTACAGTGTGCTAGATGTTCCATGCTAATGGTGTAAGACCACTTTTATCCTCCAGCAAGCACGAGGCAGTCAAACCATCCATCTCATCCTTACCGCACAGTAACGGTTGGTGACAGTGGAGAAGCTCATCCACCATCGCTTACACCACTGTGAAGGTGCACCCACATCATAGGCACAAAATCAGTGCAGACCAGCACGCAGCCCTGCGTTCAGATGGTTTTGAAATTCATGATGTGGAACATATGTACAACAAAGGACACCCGGAAGGCATAAAATAGTGCATATGCATATACTGATTGGAGAACTACATGGACATGGAAGCATTTGCCCACAAAGTCACAGAGAAGAATGTCTTTGGCCTTAAGCCACCACAAGAGCCCCTCTGAATGAGTTTTCTCCATTTCTACATCACTGGGTATCAGCTCGCTAATAAAACTATTAACATCAACTTTTTTCTCTAATAATGTGTATTCATAATCACTCCTTGCTGGTACATATTTACCAGAAAGTGTACATCTGTAGCATGCTTTTACTCTTAAATATGCAAATAAGATAAAAATTTCCAACATATGTTATTCACCTACATATATAAATTCATCACTTCCATTTGCAAGTCAAATAAATCACTGTCATTTTTTTAATCATTTAACAAGTTTATTTCTATAAATTATGGCTTAAAAGCAGGTACTGTAGATACAAAAAATCTTAAGAGACTGATGCGCAGCACATGTTATTTCTTTATGTTGTCTTTGTGCATAAGTTATTAATTTCAGTGGGTATTCATCACATTTCTCATAGCAGCAATAAATAGGCATTTTACTTTTCATAAAACATTATTTTAGATAGCATGTTAATCAATACAAAATTAACTTTTAACAGCACTAGAGTAACATAACCCATAGGTCATTAAAGGTTGATCATGGAATTGGAAAATGTAACGCTGGACCTCTATGCCAACCTAAGACTGAGTGATTTGCAGGGTCTCCAGCATGTCTTCCACTGCCTTCAAAGAGTACTTAGTTTCCTTCTTGCTGCGACCTGCAAACTAAACAATAACAAAAAAGGATTATCATTTGTCATATATCAGAAATACTGTGCATAGATCCTGTACAAATAACAGTTCTAAACTGTACTTTAAGTACCAAAAATTTACTCTAATTACTAAAAGCACAGCCTCTTTATTGTTTCACTAAAACTCAGCATTTTTACCAGAATACAAACTATATCACCCTTCCTCTAGTAAGTATGAAAAATACAACACAACTCCTTAATTTCACTCATCTGCTCTGAATTTGAATATTCAGCACTAACAAGTATTCCACTTCAAAACTTAACATTTATCTGTAAAGAGATCTTTCTGTCGCTGTTTGCTCTGTAAAGTTTAACCTAATTTTTAGTTCAGACTTGAATTTTGTATGTGATGCAAATTAGATTATATTTGTAATTTAAATAGTAGCAAGACTTGGACCTGTTATTTAAGCTAATCTATTTTCTATACTTGTTATAGTGAGACAGAGAAAATCTACTATAAAATTATCCAGTCATCATATCATTATATTTTATGGTTCAAAGTAACTGTAATGACCTTGTATTTGATTGTAACCTACTAGTACAACAGCAATTTTAGAGGGTATTTAAAATAAAGTCTGTCTTGCTAACAAAGGAAGATACAGCTTCATAAATACTACTTATGGCTTTAGATTCCCAAAGAGACAGGCAGCCAAGTTTGGGAAAGAAAGGGGTAGAAGGGTAGGAGATGTTCGTCGCTCCATGCTGACCTCAGAGGGGTTTTTCTAACTGTACGGAGGATTCCCATCACTCTTCAGCCACAGCTAACACAGTGGATTGATTGATTAGGTTAGTCTTCAGTCAAATGAAACCCTCAACCACTTTTAATGTATCTGCATTAAAAAGTTTTGCATTTGGGGTTGGAGGAGTGGTAAAAAAAATACAGAAGGAGTAACTACAACTTGCTGCTAGTAAAACAGCCTATTCTCCACCTAAATGTTAACATCTGAACACTCAATAAATTTTCAATTCAATGTTTTTTATTTCAAATACCACTGGTGGCTCGCATAGTTAGTCCTTGATTTATAATGTGTCCCTTCTCTCTCGTAATTAACTTAATTTAGCAAACTCTTCATGACCTGTTAAGAAAGATTAAGACATCAAACCCAGGTAATATCACACCAGCAACAAGCTGCAGGACCTGTCAACCTGCTTTTGACCCCCAGGCTACAATCTAACACTGGGATTCCCAATCAGTCCTGAGTTCTTAAAAAAATATTTTTGGCACAGCAAATGAAAAGCTATTTCAAATTAAATAGTTAGGAGAACAAAATGTTGTTATTGTGACAACACTTTATAGCTGAGAGACATACTGAAAACACCATATTTTCCTATTTCGTATTTCCAGATGATGAACTGATGTGCCATGTTTTGACCCTAGCAGGATGTATAAACCCATTCTTTAGGTTGGGCAGCTTCCATAGTGACCTGCAATAGTCAACTTCAGAGGAAAATTTAAGATTTCTTAACACTCTTCCAGGTGAGAGAAGGAACTTTTGTATCTGACAATACAATATCCTCTTTTTGTTCACACTAAACAAGAACAGTCCCAAGCAGATACATGGGGAGTCCAAATCCTTTCATAAAAACAAGCAAATAAAAAACAGAACTCAAGATCCTCCACTGAAAATTTGTTTTGATTCAAAGCATTCAGAGATTTCAATAAAAAGCACAGAAGCTTGAATATATTGTGGTCGAAAGGCACACTTGGCAAGACACACAGAAAGCACGCAAAGCAAAGCTTCAAAATAAGAAGAATTTTACTTATTTTACTCTCTTCAGGGACACTGAAAACAAAATTGACATAAGACATTAGTTTAAAAAATGTTACTTGCTAATTTCAAGAGTGGTTGCCTTCACGATACTGACGTGTACTTTAAGCTGAACAAATAAAACCAAACTCTGCGACATAACAAACAGAAGTATACTTGGAAATGTAATCACTTCAAATTTGCCCTGACGAACAATTATTTTGTCTATTCTGCCATTACACAGCAATTTGACTGATTGAGCCGGAATCCATTTCTTAAAATCATGATTTAATTTTCTGTTTCCCAAATGGTTTGTAACAAAATCACCCCTCCAACCACAAATAACACGTGGATTGCTAACACAACAGAATCTAGCGATGCACCCAAGAAGCACATATCTGGAAAATTACTGTGAGTGGGATCACATTGAAGATTTTTGTAAGCATTAATCAAACTTGCCTGCTTCTGCTGAAACACTTCTACCAGAGGACACGCTAAACCAATTACCTAATTGAAGAGTGCTAGGTACCTATATTTTGTTTCGATGTTAAAGTAACTGTGACTCATGTCCTCAGTCAGAACAGATACACATTCTTCACAGGGTCTGCACACAGAATATAGTCCAGTTTCTCGCTGATAAGGCAAAACTAAGCTTATAATAATAATAAACTCATAGTTCTTTGAATAATGAGTACTTCTCTAACATCTGAAATAAAAGATTAATATTTTTTTTCATTGTTTTTTTCACCCAGTCAATTAAATTTAAGTGGCCTAGAGAGTAATGACCTTTTCTTTCAGAGCATGTTAGCAGCCAGGAATTCCAGGTCCATGCAGCAGCCCTAGCTACAAAACCGTTCTGTCTTCCTTTGAAAGTTTACTTTTCTCCTAGATTAGGCACAGATGAGAAGTACTAATCAGCACGGAGCGCGACATATTTAACATCAAAATAAGCACATTAACCAGACGGAGCATCAAATATCTATGTTTTTAAGAAAATCATTTAATTCAACTACTGTTTATCACCCACCTTCCTGTAAAGAAACTGCTGTACAGTCTAAGCAACACTGGTGAAAGTAAGGTTTTCTTTTTACACCCAAAGATTGTTTTCTTTAAGTGACAATAAACTAAAAAGTTCCTCTGATTTCATACAGGAATGCACAGGAAAAACACAAATCAAGTGCCAAAGCAAACTTTCTGAATGGAAGAATAAATCAAAAGAAAGGGACCAGTAAAAATATTTCAAGTAAATTACATATAAAATAAAAAAAAAACAACTATAGCCAGTGCTGAATTTGAAAAAATAAAGGCAGACGTCCAAAATTACTGAGCAAACTGCTTGCAATTAAAGTTCTGATCCAGACTGAAAATGAGGAGTGGTCTCACTGCAAGACAATTGCTCAAAAGTAACTTTTTGAATTAGTAACTTCATATATTAAAGTCACAAATTCATGTCATTTGTCTAGGCACCCAAGTCAGGATTCTAAATGTTCCTTATTCTCTAGAACATGAGTACAGTAAAAATTGTATTTAACAGTATAAGAAGGTCCAACTAATAAAACAAATCAATGCCAAACTCAACAAGCTCTTAAGGATCTTGTTACACTTTACAAAGCGCTTTGGATAACGCAAGGAAAGTGGGGAGGATTTATAGAGGTAACCCTCCACTAATAGAGGAACGCTGTAGGGGCTTCCACTGGCACAAGCCAGCAAGGTTTCATCCTTAGGTCCAAAAGACGACAATTTCCAACCACTCAACATGCTAAGAGAGCAACAAATAATACTGACTCACAGGGGAAACTGCCACCTACTACATCACCAAATGCCATTTGCTGTAGCAGCTGGACGTTTTAAGTGTCTGAGACCCACTGGAATGGCTAAACCCTTCTGCAGTCACGTAAGAAGCTCAGTAGGGTTGGGCTGGGGCAATCCTGGCCACCTGTAGTCACCAGGGCTTCTTGTGGTACTTCTGTGAAGAGGAAGGGGGTGTTCACACCATTTGCTCGCCAGATCCTAGCTTGAGCACTTAGATTTTCTGTATAGCTAGATTCCCCCTGTGATTCCAGTCAGATATGGGGTTCGTCACTCTGTCCCAAACAGCTATGAAGAGCAGCCGAAGTATGCAACGTATCACAAAACTATGAAGTCACAAAGAAGTTATGACGTGTTTTAAATATACGTCAGTCGTGTTAACGTGATCTTTTCTTGTAAGCATCAACCAAAAACGCCTGATGCAGGATCCAAAAGTGCTTCACAGAAACCGTGGAATTGCACTTTCCATTAAAAATCAAAAACAAAAATGCAAAACCAAAAAAATCCCCCACACATGGAAAACCTACCACCACCACCACCACTCCCAATACATGTCATATTTTGTTAGATATTGTGATGTTATCAGAAAGCCATGCAGAGAGCTAAAAAACAAAACAAAAAAAAAAAAAAAAAAGAGAAAAAAAGGCAAGCTGTCACAATTAAACTTTCATTATATTTGGAATCAGGAGATGCCTATTTCTAGGTCTTAATCTTGGTATGTCACCATTCCACAGCCAACACTGGTTTTACGTTTTCATCCTGACACACCCTGAAAGTGGCTGTTTCCCACCTGCAGAAGTGCTAACAGGTCTCTACTGGTGATTTGAACTGGAAACTTCAGTTGTAATATTCACTTACAGCATGTGCTCAAAACCCCTCCAACGTAAAAGCAGTTTATTTGATGAAGATTTAAAACATGCAATAATGGTTTTCACTCAAAATTCACACATCTTTTAAAACCTGTTTTCTTCTATTAACGGTGAATCCACTGTCATTCCGTTCTTCAAGGGTGTTTTGGGGGGTTATTTTGTTTGTTTGTTTTGTTGGGTTATTTTTAAATCTTGCAACACTTGGGTTTTTCATCAATATTGTGCTTAGCGGAATGTCAGACATACTGAAGTCAGAAGAAATCCTGCTTATTTATGGGAAATCAAACAGAGGTGGTAAGTCATACACACCTTACTGTCAGGAGCAGGTAAATGGTTTACTAATGAAAAACTGGGAGTCATTTAAACAGCAACACAGAGAAATATTTTAAAAGCAAAACAGAGAAATAAACTTTAGGCACGCAAGTATAAAATGCTTAATTATGTCCACAGGGATACAATATTCTTCACTGTAAAGTACAATGAGAAGCTACAGGGCCAATCAGGGGAAATGGAAAATATTTCAAAGTTCTAATACAGCAAAACCACGTCAGCCACAAGAAGCTGCACTCTCTGCAATGAATTAACATACAGTGTATTAAGAAAACTGCATTAGCCATAAAAAAAAATACTAATTTAATTCCATAATAGATGGAGCTGGTCAAAAGGCCATTTGGTAGTATTAACTGTGAAACAATAGCAGGAAGAGGAAAATTAAATATTGGGTTCTAATACTGAAATATTACAGAGAGAAAGGAGCGATACATGTATATAAAGTCTTTGGATTTAATATTAACATTTTTTCTCAGAATAAGTTCTGGGGAGAACTGGACAATAGGATGTTGATGTTCAGGATTATTCATACATAAACTTCAATTGGCAGATCACTCAGAATAGCTGAATGGGAGTCAAAGAGACATACTATGCTTGGGATACACGGAGAGCAGAGCCTATGACCTAAAACCCGTTTTCATTTATAGTTACAGAAAAGATATAGAGGCTCGTAATACAAAAGCAAACATAGATGTTTATGCATAACTTTTCAGATAGCTGAAAAGACTCATAACGACTTCAATAAGCTTTGATTGTGGCCTACAAAGTCTACATTTTCACAGTTCCATGGGCATTTTTCTGCAAAACTACGCAAAACCAATTTCAGTCACAATTACTACAGTAATTATTAGGAACACCATTAAATATGATTTTGAAAGGTCAGAATAAAATGAAGGAAAATACATTTCTAGAATTTGCATTTGTTTTCTAGTAAAACAGAATTCGATGACCGAGTCACTTAGGAATTAAGACATACCAAGTTTTATTGAAATACTTAGCTGTAGAACTGAGTCTTAGAGGTCAACATTACTCTAGTGTACATTCAGTTAATGTCAGTAGAAAAAAAAAATCTGTTTAAAGCTGGTAAGTAAATAATAGTAATTAATAACTATAAAATACCAACCTTACATTAATTAAGGCTTCCAGGAAATCAAACAAAAGTAGAACACAAAAAATCCAAGCAAATTATGCTGATTTACACATTGTATCTAATCTCTTGAACACCAGTTGGTGAAACTGCAGAAAAGAACTACAGAACATGTTAAGAGTATCATAAAAGAATGATGTACTAACCTGGTATGCTCTATTTATTTGGTTAGCTGCCCAGCTGGCATATTTCATATTATCTTTTTTCATTTTTGCACTTGCTTTTGGATTGGAAGCAATATGGCTGGCAGACTAGGAATACAAAAATAAAAACAATGTAACTATAAAATGTATGTGCACGAAGTAAACAGAGAGCATTCAGCACCTCTGCATTCAGAGCCCCACGCACAGTGATAGCGGAAAAAGAGAAAAACTAAAAACAGTTACTGGTAAACAGCATCCAATTAAGAACTAGCTAAACTTTTTAACAATTGTTTGTTCTAATTAAAGATAAACTAGGCTTCAGTTCAGTTGTGTGCTGAGTTAGGAACCAAACCCGGACACGATCAGTTAATCTAATTTACTTTTCCTAAAGCGAAACTTATGAATTAATTCTCCCCATTCAATTTGTTACCAGAGATGAAATAAAATACATCATTTGTGTGTCCAAACTGTCATTAAAAACATGTCATTTTTCCCTGTGGCATCAGAAAACACATTTTAAAATCTGATAAGACTCTATACATAGCCTATGCCCATCTTCACCTGAAAAAATAAAAAAAAAAACCTGAATCAAACTCATCTCAGAGACTTTTCCACTTATTTATATGAATCCACACTGCAAGGAATCATTGTAACTCCATCCCAGAACATCGTTCTGAGTGCAAAAGTACTTGAACGTAAAGAACCACAGAACCCTACTCTCACCCATCAATACAGAACCTCCACAGAAGGTTTTAAAACGGAGCATAGAAGCAAATGTCTACGTGAATACTACATTTCAAACTCAAAGAACGTTCCCTTGCAGCTACTTCCCTGAAACTACCTCCAGAAATGGGAGAGCCATGGGATTGTCAAAGCAGCCATGCTCGCACGAACTGAATTTGTGAACTAGCACAAGGTCAGGGTCCTAAGAGGAGGCATCATTCTCTCTGGTTTCCTGAACTCGATGAAATACTGACCAGCTTCCTTGGCAGATACGGCTGAAAGCCTCTGTGGACTGTGGATGATTTACCAGGTTATGGACATTCTCTGGGGACTACAAATGCTGGGCATGTCTATCAAGCACAAAGCAGCCGCCGCAGCAAAACCAGATCCTAAAGCCTGGAAATAGCGTTACAAAGAAATTACAAGCCAAATGGCAGATATAGAAGCAGCGATGGCAAGCTGTGCTTGGAAAAACCACCTAGTGAAATGTGACAGCAGCCAGCCGAGCAAAACTGAAGAACTGAAGCAGAGTGTACACGCATTTTTCCCAGTAACAAGCTTGTATTATGCAAATCAGGGTTTACACATATGACTTTCAAGCACTGTCAAAACAAAGACGTTTCTCAAATGCTTGGGTAATATTAGCTTAAGGTTGCCAGCCAGATCATCATAGGTAACACGCTCTGAATATACTTTACAGACTGAAAATAACAGGCAGGACATAAGATCTGACAGAGGACACGCAAGCATCAGTCACAATAAACCCTCAGGCCTGTTTTAGAACCAATGCAGAAGTCTATATGCATATACAACCTTAAAAATCAGTTTAGGCCAATAAACAGATTTGCTACAAAACTTACGCATATAGAGCTAAATGACCTAAGGAACAGCAAAGATACAGTCTTTGTTCCTTCTTGAACATACAAGCACCAACAAGACGGGCTAAGAAGACTAGGTCCAAGTTTCTTCGAGTCTTTAAGGTGGTGCGTAGCAAGTCCTTGAAAGGAAGCTCCTACTGCCTGGTATTCATAGGAAGCCTCAAAGTTATCTGCTGACACGTCCCTGCAAACTGCCCCCCTCCCAGGAGACAAAAGGGTGGCCTAGAATTTTTTTTTCTTTAAAAACACATGGAACCTTTCTGCTTTTGCCCCTTAAAAGATCTTTTAAAAGACCTAAGATCTAAAGGAATATCTTCACGAGGCCTCAGTATCTTTGGAGAAACTGAAGAAGTGGTGCCAGTACATGCTACCCATAGTTACTGTAGTCATGGCCACACTCCAGCCAACAATGCTGTGCAACCTAAAGACTCATATTGAAATTGAAAGTAGAAAGATGTATTTAGAAGTTGGAGTGAGGAAAAACACTGAAAAAACCCAGGCTGGTTTAAAAAAAAAAATAAAAAGGAAAAAAAAAAAGCAGCCACCATACTGTGCTGGTACCCTTCGGCAGTTTACCATCCTGCAGAAAGGAGTATGATTTTAAATCATTTTTCAGGAAGTCACCTTCATATGCCAGTAATTATAATTCTTTGGAAAACTCCGGCAAGACTTAAAGATTAAGAGAACTTCAAGTAAGGAGTACTTACTGGCCTAAAAATTGTCCATACCTGGTATTTAAAAACACTGTTAACAATCTGAGCTATTAAGTTAAACCAAAAGAAAAACAAAAAGCAAATGGTGAAGGATAATATACATGCACAAAAACATATTCAAAATTATCATGGAAAATACATAATCATGCTTACCATATAAAGTCCAAACAAAGCTCTCATATTTCTGTTGTTAAGCTTCAGTGCTTGTGAAAAATACTTTCTTGATAGCTCAAGGTTTTCAAGCCCCCCTTGAGTGTATTTAACCTGTAAAAATTATAAGCTCCTGAAACTTGCATGTCATCCATACCTCGGGCATTCACTATTGAAGCAAAGATACTACGAAACTTCACTCCAGGTTTGTTTCACAAGATATTTCAAATAGGGCAAGTCCTACCAAATGCCAAATATTGGCTTGGGAGAAATATGAGCTCAATACACAAATTTTAAAATATTTAACTGTAGGAGAAAAGAGACCAGCATTAATTTAATTAATTTACTGCTACAAGAATAAAAAGTGATTATTTTGCATCTAGACATACTTACAACCTTGGGATAGTCTCTTATGAAAAGTATCACAAACTTTCAATCTAAAGCTAAATTCTGGCGGCTGTAAATCCCCACTAGCTCTATATTCCTTCACCACAGCACTACACCGGTACGCAAACCGACACAATGCCTTTCATTATCTCCTGAACTGCAAAACAGCGCACAAAGTTTAGATGATTACTCCACTGTTTTTCTATTAATTTTTCCTGTTATTAGATCAATAAAAAGAGAGAGAAATACTAGCAGACATGCTTCACAGTCTTTCTACCAGAAAGCTATTTAGACTTTCAATTTGTAACGTTAACCCAATTTTGTCCATAATATCAAAACAAATTAAACCCATTGTAAGCAGCTAACAGTACAATTTGGGAAAAAAAATAATATATGCCTTAAAAAAGAGTGCAAATGGCTAAAAACCTTAAGCTAAAACTTCTAAGGGCCCTCTCTCCCCCCAGTGCTCTTTCAGGCAAAATTGCCTGTGTGGATTGCACGATCTGGTTCCACAATCACAGACAATATATCACAACCTCCTAGGCAGCATTGTTGTGAAAAAGCTTAACTTCTCCTGCACTTCATTTGAAAAGTGCATAAACACTTCAACAAGAATAGTTCATTTAAAATGAATTTTTATCTTCAATAATTCCCGCCCTTACTCTTATATTTAGCTTAGTCACACTGCGTAAGGAAACACAGTTTTCTTAACATGTTAAGTTCTATGAGATGTTAACGTTCCCTGTGTACTCTCTTAAATCTCCTAGGGAAAAAAATTAAAGAAACAATTTTTTCTTCTATTTTCACCACTTCAGTAACACAAAAACAGAATATGTATTCAGATATAATTGATTTTTCTGAAAATACTTACTTCGGCGTATTGCTGACAGTATAAGTGGTTGTGTGGATTAGTCATCATAAGCTCCTCTAAGCAGAAGGCTGCCTTTGCATAGCTGAGGAATACAAAAAACAGTGACAAAATGAAACAGAGAATACAGTTCTTTCCCTCAGTTTCTTTACAGCACAATAAAAGAAGTTGTACTTTTCCCCTGTAACTGCACGTGATTCACAATTAAGAAAAACGTTTTATTTTGAAATGATGTTTGAAAATCAAGTTACTATTTTTATATCATAGATAGTGAAAAATATACAAAATTTAATAGTCTAGGTATATATGGAACAGCTCATGGAAAGCACTTCATATACTCATTTCTTATTAATAAGCGTCATTTCTGATCAACAAGAGTGACAAGTAGAAACAGGATTAGGAAGTATCAGACATTGAACTCCGACTACAAAATAGTTCATTTTTTCTACAAGAAAATTCAGCTACCTGAGGATTCACAAACCAAGCTACAAACCACAGCACTTACAGTGTCAGTTAACTTTACCTGCTTACAGTCAACCACAGAAGTGAGACCGAAAAACCACACTAAGAACAGTTCTAAAAATCAAACAGTCCAACTCCGTATATGAAAAAAGCATTACACCAGTCCAAATGGGCAACAACTTATCATGGCAAAAGAAAAGGCTAGTACGTATTCTTTAAATGAAAGCTTTCAGAAAGAATTAAGAAGGCAAGCTCAAGATGTAGGTTTATTTAATTATAAAAATCTTAGCTTCATAATCTTTCAACTAACAGAGCTTCCTGCAGAATTTGCATCTCCTGCAGGTACGTGGCAGCACTGTTGCACAGAGTTTACATGACAGGACTCCAAAACTCGGAGACACAATGGTTATAATGACAGTGTGGGTAGATATTTAATAACAGAGTAAAAGCAATTTAGCAATTACGAGATAGTATTAAACCATATAATATGTAAAATCTTATTTCTTAAAATGAATATATCGTGGTTTTCTCCTGTGCACATTATGATAGTCATGGAAGTATTTCAAATATTAATTTGGAGATAAAAGGATATCCACCTCATTCTTCAAAAACAGAAGCCACAGTCCTCATAATGGAACACAGAGCAGAACTGAGGACACTGATAAAGCAAATACACTGCTGAATTGTTTCCCTTTTTTAAAATTAACCTTTAGTTCTTTTCAGTCAAGATTCCAATTTTTTCCCCATTTAATCATTAAAATAATAATAATAATAATGATTCCCATAAAAGTACAGTGAGCACAGTCAATTTTTTCAATGAACTGGAGAAATTTCTACATATTATTTTTTATTGGAGTTACAGATGAAGACAAATACAAGCAAAAGCAATTTATTTCTCAGGTTTTATTACACAATTTTACAATAAAAATTATAGCAAAAAAACCCCAAACAGTAACGGAATACGTATGTTTGCACCACTCTATCATTCACTTTCGTACTGACAGATTTGACAAGCTTAAGTATTTTTCTAACCATAAAAGAAAAAAACCAGCTATTTTCTTGGAAAAGCGGCTGGTGAGTTTCCCAAAACTAATGGAAATCTGGCTATCAAAATTCTAGACGATTCCTTAAGTCAGCATTTGAAAGAGTTTAATAATTATCTTTGGGAATGGGGTGGAAAGAGAGGTGACGGGGGAACAAATTTTTCATCATAGTGAGAATGGCTATTTCTTCCTTGAGAATTTGATTTTTTACTGCTCTCTAGAAAGGAAGGAAGGAAGGAAACAATGTGATATAATTCAGGCTGGGCTGAAGAACTATAGAAGGGAGAAAAAAAAGATATGCCTTTGGGTGGAGGTTAGAATTAATGCTGCGATATTAGAAAACTTGCACTAAGGCTTTGAGCTAATCCTCTCGCACTGGGATTTCCTCCTGTCACTACAGCAATATAAAAAGCTAACAAAAACATTAAATATCCAATAAGCAAGCTACTACAACATTCAGCATTCTTGATTGCATTGGGTTTTGCACCCAGGTAACCAGATGCCTCTACTCTGGAATCATGTTTTGGTTTTTGTATTTTTGGTTGTTTTGGTTTTTTTTTTAAAGGTTACTAAAAGTTCTTGCAGAAGTAGGCTAAAAGAAAATCAGAATATCAGTCGTTGTGATCACCTGATTTTAGAAGAACTTAAATCTATAACTAGTAAAAACATCACTTCAATGAAAAACTATGGGAAATGTGCTGTTTCCTGCTACCCTCAAACTACTTCTTTAAAAATAACAGATTTATAAAAAATGACTGAATCATACAAGTAATTAAGTAAACTGTTTCTGTTTTAAAATCAAATGTCTTCTTAAAGCATTGGTAGTCAAATAAGGTTGGTAATTATTTCTTGTTGATGCTTGTTATATTGGAAATGAGGCAGCATGCTTGCTAACATCATTCCTTCAAAAAAAAAAAAATCACTGCGGTCTTTGACTTACACAGAGGAGGTTTCAATTTAACAGTCTTTATGTGGACTTAGCAAACAACTTACTCATGTTCATTGATGTAAAGTTCTGCAAGTTCATGCCAAGCTTCTTGGTCTCCAACAAATCTGTATAGAGAAGACAAGAGAGGAAAAAAGGAAAAAAAAAAAGAATGTGCAAGGGATTCTGTAAATGATCAGCATGGAAGCAAAAGCGTAAATCAAATGCAAATTCCATTTTAATTAAAAAGATTTATCAGAACAGCAAAACACAATCCGTATTCTTGTAAGACACTCACTGTTCCAGATACTCATTCAGCTCTCGGATGGCCTCAAGATTTTTCCCCTGGGCTTTTCGAATGGCAATCTTACGCTTTCTTGCTGCCTATGGGTTGACATTAATAAAGGATTAGGGTCTCATAATTCCCTGGGTTTTTTGTAAAGAAAGCAATTTGACTGTGCAAATTATTATCTCAATACCAGTGGAATTCCACTGCAGCGCAACTGCTAGGTTGAAGTTTATAAATATACCCCATGACACCCCACTGAGAGACTGAAAACCTCTTCTTACAATCACATTACGTATGCTTTTCTTTGAAGGCACAAACTATATGTATTATTTCATTCAAATAAATGACTGTCCAGATTCTGGTAATTACAAAACAGCAGGGGATGCTAATCTTCAGCCACTCCAAAGACCCCCACCTTATCATTCACAAGATCCTTGACTATAGAGATGATGACTAGAGAGATGGTGACTGAGTCTTAGAGAATCCCACAGACGCATCTTGTTTGACACTGTATACATACAGCTTTCAGCCGTTCTTAAAGATTCTTGTTGGAGTGCTGAATGTCATCTCTAATTAATGTTGAATACACACCAATTTCATAAGTTTCTCATCATTCTTGGAGCACAAAGTAGGCTCTTCAACATCAAAGGAATACAAAATAGCCATTTCAGTGGCAAAAGTGAGCAGTACTTCGATATGCAGGTGGAAAATATATATCAGTACAAACAATATAAGAATGACTTGTAAGAATTACAATGTATTTAAATTTTGAACTCCATAAATGTTGTTACACACCACAAGGAGAAAAGATACACAGAATTTTAACAGTTGATTATTCTGTACTTCAATCCAATATTCCAGTTTCTGAAGCATGTTGGTTACAGTTCTCTAAAAGCAGTTTTTAGACCTCTCGGAGTTCTGAATCAAGATACACTGCAGTTGCAATTCAAAACAGAGGACATCTTCCTAGCAGTCCAACAGAGTTTGAAGCAAACAGCACTACACCTCAGCCAGCCTGAAAATCATCAGATCAGGAATCCCAACAGAATGAAAGCAAAACCAAACTCCAGCATAACATGCCTCAAAGAGCAAACGCCACCAGCCTCCTGCCTTGTCTATAGCTACTGATCTCCTGGGTGTTCCCAACTGCTGTAGTCAGACACGAGAAGAAAGATGGTCTGGTGTGTGTGACGTGTCTGTGTGTACACACACACATACACACCATTTTTCCATGAGATAATATCAATAAAAAAAAGCACCCACTTTTCCAGTAATGAAGTCCCATTGCTTATTCCCTTCACAGCTCTGATGCCACTTCACATCTTACAGAGAAGTTATACAGTTGGGTATCATCCTACAGAAGCCTCGACAGCACAGGAATCAAAATCTTCAATTATTTTATAATTTAAGGTAGCTCTGAAATTAGTTGCTGCATGATGTACCTTCCCAAGACCACAGTCATATATAGTCATAGAATCATAGATTGGTTTGGGTTGGAAGCGACCTTAAGGACCACCTAGTTCCAACCCCCCTGCCACCGGCAGAGACACCTTCCACCAGACCAGTTCCTCAGAGCCCCATCCAACCTGGCCTTGAACATCTGCAGGCAGGGGGCATCCACAAGTTCTCTGGGCAATATACTCTGAAGGAGTTGTATTTTTACAGTATTTTAAACATAACTATGCTCTTAAATAATTTCTTATCCTTTGATCATCATTTGAACAAATTTATTGCTTTCAGAAGAAGAGGAGAGTATTCAAGTGAACTAGTTCAAACTACCAAAACAGCATAGCTAGAAAGGCTTTTAACACTAACTGTAGGTTTATTCTTTGAGTTCATCCCCTTCACTTCCCACACAAACATATTATCAATGAAAATTCAGTGAAAATGACTCAAGTGAGGAAAAAAATATTTCACTCGTCTGCTTAAACGCAAGGCACAGGCAGAGAGAAAAATCATCAGAATGATCACGAGACAAATTAGGACGCAAGCAGCATGGTGGGTTTACCCACAGTCATTT
>Ga0181612_149912_pt1 | contig 19016 bp, 22 predicted proteins | sample HoacroProtozoa21_FD_119630 | JGI IMG/M metagenome (GOLD analysis project Ga0181612, IMG submission 119630) | Hoatzin crop microbial communities from Cojedes, Venezuel. Combined Assembly of Gp0051906, Gp0051904, Gp0051908 | reverse complement strand
TCCCCTGATGCAACTTGAGGCCATTTCCTCTTGTCCTATCGCTAGTTACTTGGGAGAAGAGACCAACACCTGCCTCACTACAGCCTCCTCTCAGGTGGTTGTAGAGAGTGATAAGGTCCCCCCTCAGGCTCCTTTTCTCCAAACTAAACAGCCCCAGTTCCCTCAGCTGCTCCTCATACAACTTGTTCTCTAGATGCTTCACCAGCCTTGTTGCTCTTCTGGAGATGCAAAGTTTTGCTTCCTTACATTAGATTGTTTTTTATTTTGCCCAAGAAGCTAACTGCAGTCCTTTGTGTACAGAATTTTTTGTGATTTTTTCATATGTCCAATTTACAGGTACCTTTGGATCCTAAGTAACAAAAGAGATGGATTAACTAAATATCACTTGTAATCAGAATTTTTTTGTTTTGAGGGACCTTAGTAATGGAACAAGTTTTATATTTTGATTTAGTTGAAACTTATTGAGGAAAATAGGCTCTAACAAAGTTACAAAAAATGAAAAAAGTATTAATTGTTGTAGGGTGTACTGAAAGAATTTGTATAAATGTTCAAATTACTTTTCTCCGGTGCTGTTGTAGTGTCGGGGTAGCATAATATAGCCAGAAAAGCGTTTTCAAGGAGTTCTAATCCTACGGGGGCTTTGAAGGACTGAAACAGCTGTAATGCTCCCCTAGGAGGAGAAAATCATCCTTCACTTAGATGCCTCAAAGTGAAGGCACCTACTTTTCTTGTAGCCTGGTCAGTGCACAGGCACGACGCAGGTTTGGAATGTGGAGGGAGGTTTAAAGGCAGCTTTAGAATTGATTGGCACTTTGTGCTTATTGTTCTCACCCTAAGTAGAGAGTATTGTTCTCACCTTGAATAAGAGAGAAAGGAGGCTGTGGGCCCACTGGAGCTTGCAGCTGAATCCAGAGAAGGAAGTGGTTTTCAATGACTTGCTGGATTTTTTTTTGCAGCACCTTCGTACTGCTATACTTGTTCTTGCATAACTTGCAAAATTCTGTGTCTGAGCAGCTGCTCTGTGATACGTTGTGGCGTGTTTTAGATTTTTTGTATTTCTGCCACTTTTCTAAGCATGTGAGCTCTGGCAGTCTTTGCTCATGTCTAGAGTGTTTCTTCTTTGTTGCAGCGGCAAAGACACACTGGTGAAATGGTGGGATCTGGACACCCAGCACTGCTTCAAAACTCTGGTTGGCCATCGTACTGAGGTGAAGAGGATGTGTGGGGAGCTGTTGGGCTGGAGGGACTTCGGGTTACATGTCATGGCTCACTTTGTGCTTTCCCTGCGCTCAGGAGTTGTAAACTGGCACCGTGATACATTTTGCTTGCCATTAGGCTTTACGGATGAGCAGACGAGAAGCTTGCAAACTTTTCAGGAGCTTTCATCAATGTGCAGTGGGTGACAATTCCAATACAAATGTCCCTGGAGGAGGTCCCAGCTAGATCCAGTGTCTTCTTGGTTGCTGTTTAAATAAATCAATTAAAGATGCTCTGCTGTTGTTACGATAGTTAAAGGAGCCATAAGCCAATTCCTCACATTGTGCCTCTGGACAGGTTTGGGGGATGGCTTTGATATCCGAAGAGAAGCGTCTGATCACTGGGAGTGCTGACAGTGAGCTGCGGGTGTGGGATATCACGTACATCCAGGAGGTGAGATATTTCCCCTGTAACCATTCGCAGCCTTGCCCAGCTGCTTGTCTTTGGACTAAGCAGGGACTCGGACACGTTAAACCTGTTTGGTGTTCTGGGAAACAGAGCCAAAGCAATGTCTTTGCTGTCTGAGTGGTCCAGAAACTGCTCTTGGGGTACTCTTCTGTTTTCTGTGTTTTGAGCTTTCAGGTGAAGCTGTGAGCACTTCCAGAACAAGTTTTCCAGAGTGTGTCAGATCTTCCTGCCTTCTGGCTTAGGGCTGGAGAAGACAGTCTTGTGGGTGGATGATAAGAAGGGGAGGACCCAGAGTGTTTAGTGGCTACAGGCATGCTGTAGGCCACTCCTTTGTTGCAGTGTAGGCTAACCACTTGTTCCTCCAGGGAAATGAAATGTGAGACAGAATTCAGAACACTGTAGCTTTTGTGGTTTAGGGTAGTCTGTATGGCTTTTTGTTCGTGAACAGGTAAAAGACCCTGATGAGCCAGAATCCAAGAAAAGCAAAGGGTCTTCACCTGGAGCAGAAGAAAACACTGAAGAGGATGAGACCTTAGAGTTGGATGAGCGTCCTGAGGAAGTAAGCTCAGTTTTCCGTGCTGTCTATGGGATGGTGTATCTAACCCCATTTGCATGGTGCTTCTTGTAGAGCCAGCAGAGTTTGAGTTGCTCACACGTTGCTTCTCTGTATTGGGTTTATACCCTGAGTGTTATATTTAGCCTGTTAGGGAAAATGTTGTAATTCTTGTCTTGCTTTTAACATCTTCCTGAGCAGCAGTTGCTGCCTCATCTACCTGCAAAACATCAGCAGAAGTGTGTGTGCCAAAACACGTAGACATGTTGTTCTCCACTGAAAGCTTTTTCTTTGCCTTCTGTTTGGGTAGGACTGGCAAATGTTTAAAGTTTGACAGTGCTAACAGAGCTCCTTTATCAAACAACACAGGAATAAAACAGCTACTAGCTGGTTGGCAGCTGCTGAGTTCAGTGCTGATGCTCAGCTTTGCAGGTCAGCAGCAAAACTGAGAGGTCGAGTTGCACCATAACGAAATACAGTGTGAGATTCGACTGCAGAAAGCCATTTCCCCTTGTGCTGCTGGTGGAGGTTTTACTCAGTCTGTCTTTCTGGTGGAACTTTCTGGGGTCAGAATTTCAGATTGCCTATAGTTATGGTAGATACCTGACCTTGTTAAATACTCTTCTGACTTCCCCTCCAGAGGATTTCTCTCCCTTCAGCCATCTGTTTAAGAGTCTCTGTTCTCACCTTCTCTGCCTCTTGTGGCAGAGGAACTGAGCTCTGCTGCTTTTGTAGCATAAAAATTGAGCTCTGTCTCTTAAATGGCTATGGTTTGCCAATAAAGTTATTCTTCCACTGAGACTGTCAATGATTATTTTCAGCTAAAATACAACAAAACATAAGGAGATAAGCCTGTAGCTCACACAAATGCTTGTTTTGTCCCTAGATGATCCTTGCTAGGTGTTCTGCCAGGACCCTGTAGGTTCATTTCCCCGTCTTCTCCTCTTGACTTCCCTTGCCAGTAGGTTTCTGAGTTTGCTTGAGAAGATCACTTGAGCTTTCAGACCAAAGTTGTTCTTCTTCCCCTACAGCGCCTTGTAAAGTGCAGCAAAGTTGGATCCATCATGCGGGAAGGGAGAGACCGAGTGGTTACTCTTGCTACAGACCGCACGGGCAAGATTTTGGCCTGCCATGTAAGTAATGGGCAGCTCTGCCACCGAGCTATAGAGTAGGCAGTTAGAGACCTTGGGTAGTTTCTGTAAGAGCCAGCCAGGGCTTTGCGTGCCTTTGACTTTGCTTGCTCTCTCTTTAGGGAACAGATGCTGTTCTGGAAGTGTTCTCTGTTCTTTCTGAAGAGGAAGTCCAAAAGAAATTGGAAAAGAAAATGAAGAAAGCAAAGAAAAAAGCCAAGTAAGCAGTCTTTTGCATGTATTTGGATGCTGTCTGTGTCCAGAGAACAGTTAGAAAAGCACTTCAGCAGCATGACACAGGGGTTGAACTCCAAGCTGCTGATCATTCTGTCTCTGCTAGCTGTTGTATTTTGGGGTCACTGTTCCTGTGCATCCTTGCTGCTTGTCTGAGCAACACTGCTCTCAGAGACTAAGGAAATACCTTTCTTTATGAGTCTTCCCACTGTAAAAAAAGCTAATGTGTGCAAAAGAATGGACATAAAACGAGTTTTTCAGAGCTGCTCGCTTCTACCTGACATTGATATTTACACTGCTTGCTGCATCGAGTAAAGTCTTTGATAGGACGTACAGGAATGAGAGTTTCATCTGAGAAGTCAGAGTGACTCTGATACCTCATCTTCTGCTTTACAGCAGGGGGAGGTACAGGTGAGAGCTTTCTTAACGTTTACTTCGTGTTAAGTGTCTTTCTGGGTATCCTGGCACTTAACAGGTGCCTCACAACAGCCCTTAGGGAGAGGCCTGGCTCCAGGGTAGAAACTGAAGCACAGGGCATATCAATCTGGAGATGGCTGAGGACTGTTGGTGAGTGGTAGGAGATGAGCAGAAGCTGATCTCCCTCTCAAACACAGTTCTCTGTAGTATATTTTGTATCCATCTTTCTAACGTATCTTGTTCAAGTGCTTTGGCTTCAGAGGAGATTGCCATTTTTAGGCTAGTTTATCTCTTTAAGTAGTCTGCATACCAGCATGAGCTTCACTGTCTCACCCTGCTTGATAAGAGAGCAGTTGTTTTCAGCAGGCTAAGTGGTTTCCTTATGTTACTCTCTGTCTCTGTGTTAGTTTATGTTGGCTGTGCTGGGTTATTTGACTCTTCTCCATTATCTGACATTTCTAGACAGAACTCTGAAGAGGAGCCTGAAAAGAGTGTGGAGCTGAGCCTGCAGGAGGAGATTCAGCGGGTCGCTAACATTAGAGCTTCTTCTAAAATCAAGTGAGTGGAAAGCCTGGTGTAGAGGTTGAGCTGTGGTTATGCAGCACTTGGGGAGAGCTCTGCACAGCTCAATATATGGAGAGGTGGAAGAAGTTTCACCCTTGACATCTGTTCAGCTTTGAGCTGGGGAGAGGCCTACCATGATCTCCAGTACATTCACACCTCTTCTACAAGTGGTCCCCTGCTTGCACACCTCTGTGGCTTAGTATGCACTTGCTTGTGGCACGCACTCTGTCTATATTCCTCTCTTTCAGTTGTTCTTGATATTTGATCACTGCTACATTTTTGTCTTGTTGCCCTTGAGTACAGCTCTGATTTTGTCTTATCAAACAGGTCATTTGACTTGATTCTCTCTCCAAAAGGAGAGCTGAAGATTGTACTGCTGCTCCAGAACAACGTCATTGAGTCGTACAACCTGAACCTGTCAGCACAAGTGCCACAGGCTGTCCGTGCATCCAGGATAACCATTGGAGGCCACCGCAGTGATGTCAGGACGTTGGCTTTTAGCTCTGACAACATTGCCATTCTCTCAGCAGCTGCAGAGTCTGTAAAGATTTGGAACAGGTACCAGTCCAGTTGTGTCAGTCTTCTCTGCCCTATGTGTGTCCGTCTCCCAGACCTCAGGGATGCTGTGTTCAGAGAGGCAGTGATAAGGAAGAGGGGACGATGAAAAACTATAGAAAATAGTGAATGAAATAAGGGAAGTAAATAGAAAGCTATTTGACTTCTTTCCTCATTAGGGAAACTGAGAAGCTATAGAGCTAAAACAGCGTAATTAACTCATGGAGTTTGATGCCTCAAAGCAGCACTGAGGCCACATTTAGCGGCAGGGATCGAAAGACAGATCTCTAAACACAAAGGTCATACATACTAGGGCAGTATAGACTGTATTTTGTTGGGTTTTTTTTTTCCTTTTTAATAAGAAGTACTGTTACCCTAAACTAGCTACTGCCTGTTCTTTAGCGAACACGTGGGATTTTTGGCATCTTATCTGAAGGATCTAGTATTAGACTTGGGTAGGCTGCAGTTTTGATCTAGAGTGTTGTCCCAGTGTTTCCTTAGTGGTGCTGATTTCATGCTCTGTTTCCTTTGATCATGCTATCTTATACTCCTTCCTCCTCTCCTGAATGGCAGGAATTGCTGTTTGAGAACAGGACCTCTGTTCTTGCTCATAACAGCAAGAAGTTACGATGGTGGGCTGTGTAATGGCATGTTTTTGTGGAAATGTTCTCAGCAGTAATGCTGGATAGCACTTGGGTCATAGGGGGATGGTGGTGGTGTATCTTCTGGCCCCAGCTGAAAAGATAGCATGGGCAGAGGCCACTGTGGAGCATGTCTCACTTAGTGGGCCAGGTTTAGTGTGTGCTAAGAGGTTTTGGGCTCTGCCTTTGTCCACAGATCGACCTTGCAGTGCATCCGGACAATGGACTGTGAGTATGCGCTCTGCTCGCTCTTTGTCCCAGGAGATCGGCAGGTCATCGTTGGCACCAAGGTAAATAGTGTCCTTCTGCGCTCCAGGCTGCCCAGGTCTGGAGATATGTTGTGAAAATGTCATTAAAGCAGCCTTACAGAAAATGCATGGCATCTCCTGATCTGGAGCACTCTGCGTTAAGTGTGAAAACCTCTCTGGCAGTCAGGTTCTGCTCAGTTCCCAGACTCTTTATGTAGCTCTTGTGGCTTGAGCTGGACAGCTAGGGAGAGCTTTGGGAAGTCTCTGATGGAGATCAGGAATTTGGCCATCTGTGTGTAATAGCCAGCTGGCTGTTCAGGGGATGGGTGGCAGGGGTGCTCCTCTGCTAGAAGCTATCATGTGTTGTGAAGGCGGAGGGGCTGATTTGTCCTCTGATGTATCTTGCTCCCCAGACAGGGAAGCTGCAGCTGTATGACCTGGCTTCTGGGAGTCTCATGGAGACACTTAATGCTCACGACGGGGCAGTGTGGTCCATTGCTCTTTCACCAGACCAGGTAACTCAGCCACCCTTCTAAGTATCATCTGTTGCACATCTTTTCATGTAGCTCCTTCCTGTAGTGCTGTGTTTGCACTACTGATGGGAGCATGGGAACCCTTCATCCTGGGAGGTGGAGGGTGCAGCTGGTAGTGTCTAAGAAGTTTAACTGTGGACACGTGCACAGCTTCATGAAATATGTCTTCAGTTGTGTGGCACATGACAGTGAGTCTTTGGGCTGACTGGGGCCATACTCATCATCTTATCTGGTTTCTGTGTGACTGAGAACACTCGAACTTCCCTCGTGTGTTGCAGCAGTACATACCTTGTAGATGTGTTCCAGCTGTGGAGAGTTTCGGCCCCTGGTAACCTGCTGCAGTGGCTGATCATCCTCCTTGTTGAATTTGCTGCTTGTCTGCTGGATTAAAGATCTCATTAGCATAGTGATGTTTTTTCTTTGTGTTGCACTTTGCTTGAGTGACCAAATCACCCTCCCCATCTGTCTGACGGTCATTAGGCTGAACTCCTGTCCCTGCAGGATGTGTTTTCCAGGCTCTTAAGTGTTCTTGTGGTGCTTTTAAAGTTACTGCAGTCTTTTTTTGCTGGTGGCCTCAGGATCTGGATGCACTATGTGGCAGGAATTATACCAGTGCCAAAGGCACCAGTGCCTTTTGAATCCGTCCGAGGACTTTAACTCTTTTGGCAATAGCTGTGCAGTGAGAATATGTATTCAGATAATAATCCATTGTGTCCCTCAAAGTCCATTTTGGGGCACTGCTTCACAGAAGGCAAATATGTGGGGCTTAGGTACTTGCTTCCTAACGTATAAATTAATGTTTTGGTTCTGTTTGGGCACTCTTTTTCAGATAGATTGAATAGCTCTGACATTATAGAGATATATTTAATTGGTTATTTTTCTAGTAATCCGTAAAATCTCTAAGCAGCATAGTGTCAAGTTACTGGGTATTTCTCATTTAAGATTGAGCTTTTAAACCTCCTAACTAGTCTTTAATCCACATAGTATGTGCTCTACTGAATTATATTATCCTAGTTTTTAACGAAAATGTAACACAAGACCAAGATCCATGCCTTGCATGAGCAACACTGTTGCAATTATCAACTACAGCTCTAGTCTTACGGAAGAGGATAATCCCTGTCAAATTAATTTTCCATAAGCTGTTTTCTCCATATTCAGTTTACTTGTTTGATGGAAACTGCATTTACCTGTTGCTTCTGTTGATCATGCTCACAGTTACCAGGCGTGCCTGTTTACTCTGTCTGAATTATGGTGTTACATTCATTTCTTACTGGATCTCCCCCAGTATGTCCAAAGTTGCTGAGCATGGACATTGACAGTTTAGAGAACACCTCATTCTGCTCTGTAAAAGTCTTGAATCTGGGGGATCTGAACCATTGATTTATAAATGTTTGACAAAAGTAGCTGCTTTTTGACAGCCTTGTGAGTTTTTGGAACAGTGTCATCACTATTTTGTAATGTGATTATAGTACGTGAATTTGAATCATAGAATGCTATTTTCCCTGAGCAAAACAGATGAGAAATGTTTACTGAGTCCACGCTTACTGAGCATTGCTGTTTAATAGTTCTCATACTTTCATACTTCCCTCTAGAAATGGGTCAGTACTATTGAAATTTTTTTTTTTTTCTTTTTGTGTTCCCATTTTACATGCACACTCTTACTCCATTTGGCCTAACCACCCAGGCTGCAGAAATCTGTTTGTGTCCTTTACTCCTTGTATCAGTTTTTCTCCATTGACACAGTTCAGGTTCATACTGGTTTCTATCAATTTCCACTTTCTTCTGTTTGTTGTGTATGCCTGCCTTATTTTTCTTACATGGTCATGTTGTGCTAGAAGCTGGAGTGGTTTTTAGTGCAATCGATACCATAGTCACTAGTAACCTGCTTGAGATTCATTCACCCTACAGATTAAAACATATGGGATGGATTTTATCTTTGTTCTTAATGTAAAAGGGATAATGTTGAACTGTTAGAGCACTGTGCTTGTGGGGTGGTGGTAAGGTGTGTGTGATCCAGTAACAGTGAGTGTGTCACCTTGCCCACAGAACACAAGCACATCATTACCTGCAGCTGAGATGACTGCTTTCAGTCCCAAAGTTTCGCTCCATGTCTTGATTTACATTTGGAGTCTTTGTCTTAGACCTCCCTGCCAGGGCTTTTGAAATTGATGTTTCTTGGCCAATGCGTAATGCATGCTTCAACCACAGCAAGTGCTCCTGGTGGTGTCCACTTGATTGTTAACGCTGTAGGAATGTGGGACATTTCCAAAATCTCCTTGTGTGTTGACAGTTCCTTGCTGTAGAATTTCTCTGGGTTATAGCAAAACCAGTTTCACGATATTTTTTTTGTTTTCGCTTGCAGCGTGGCTTTGTGTCAGGAGGTGCTGATAAATGTGTCAAGTTCTGGGAGTTTGAGCTTGTGAAGGATGAGAGCAGTGTTCAGAAAAGGTGAGAAAAGAAACCTTTCTAGACTACATTCGGCTGCAGTATCTGTTGTCAGTGATGGATGCCTTGGCCTTTGCTGTGCACTGTAAGAAGTGCCCATGGACGTGGAACACATGGAGAAGAGTGTGAGCTCAGTGCTGTTTTGTGAAGGTCTGAGCTTAGCTGAGGAAGGTCACTTGTCACATTCTGATCCCTTGCTTGTGTGTGAGTTTAGCTGCTAATCACAGGGTGGGCCTCCAGATCATTAAGCAGTAAATTTAGCAGTGAAGTTTATCAGCCTGCAGTGCTGTACTTATTTCCAGTCCTGTCTTGCTCAAGTTGTGATGAGGAACGAGATGCTGCATGTTAGAATTAACTTACTTTCCCAGGGTGCAATATGGGAGTTGTATTTGTGTCTCTTCCAACTTGTTTGTTTGGGATAACAATTGTTTTTTTCCTCTTCTTGTTGCCAGGCTTTCCATGAAACACGTGCGCGTTTTGCAGCTGGATGAAGACGTTCTCTGTGTGCGGTACAGCCCCAACCAGAAACTGCTGGCTGTCTCCTTACTGGATTGCACTGTGAAGATCTTCTACATTGACACGCTCAAGGTGCATGATGAAGTGGGCTGTGGGTCTACACAGGGAGTGATGTAAGCCTTGGAAGATCAGGAATACATAGGAAAATTGTCTATGTATTGCGGGACACTAGCAACAACCAAAGAGAGACCACGTGTCCCTCTTCCGGTGCCTGTTTGCTAGGAAACCTGCCAGAACCCTGGCTGGCCCACACTGGGGAGAAGATCCATTTTTCATATGGAAAGTGTTGTGAACCTGCAGGTGGCAAGGTTCACTCTAAACCCTGCTGGGCATGGTGGTACCCCAGAGCTGCGAGGCACTGTAAGGGAGGGGGTGGATGTGTCACACATGACATTAAATAGGGCATAGCAGAGGCAAAGCTGGGGGGAGGAGAATCTTCCTTGCGAGCAATGTGTGGTTTTGTGAGTTGTGTATTATCACATGAACATTAGGGCATGACACCAGACCGACCAGCACTGACAGACAGGCAAAGAGAAACAGAGATAAATTCCATAGGCAGCAGTGATGAGCACCGGAGTTAGCTCAGCTTGCTTGGGTACTTCAGCCCTTCTCACATTTCTGCCATCATGGCCCTGCTGCTAACAATGTTCAGAGCAAGAATGAAAGTGGGGCGGTGCTAGAAAGACAGAGCTCTCGAGGCAGAGCAGAACTAGCCTGGAGCTTGAGATTTTCACACATCTCTAGCCAGCATGTCTAACTGAGACTCCTTTCTTCTACTTCAGTTTTTCCTCTCTCTGTATGGACACAAGCTGCCAGTGCTGTGTATGGACATCTCCTATGTAAGTATCATTAGGGCTGTGTGTTAGGTGGGACTGTGGTGATATGGATGACTGCAACAATCTCTGCTGGCAGCAAGGCCTCTAGGATGATGCTTTCTTGTCACCAACTTGCTCCCGACTTAGCAGTTTGTTGATGGGACACAGCAAGCCCCTCCTGATCCCACAGTCTGTGCTCACTGGGAGGGGTCACGGAGTAGTGGTCATGACAGAACTGACCAGGGCAGTGAGGGAATGGAAATCAAAATGCTGTGGTGGCTCCCTACACTCATTTTAAGAGGCACAGCCTGCTCTCTGCTAAAGTTACTAACTGTGTGAAAGGAGCCTGAATTCTTTGTTACTGGGAGCAGAGAGCAAGTGCTGAGGTGGAGCAGCCTCTTCATGCCTGTTCATTCTTGGGCTGCATCTTGCTCTGGGGTGTCCTTGAAATGAGGCTCATTGGAAGCCAAAAATGTCAAGATATAGCTGAGGTCATAAATGCCTGCAGAAGTTCAGAAAAGAGCCAGGGTGCTGTCAGTGGGCTGTGCTGGTAGCACAAGTGTGGGCCACCCTGGTGAGAGGAAGTGGAGGGATCAGGAGGGCATGTTTCAGGAGCCAGGTATCTGCCTAATCAGCACTGCTTAGTCCCTGGTTCAGCAGCAATTCCTCAGGGGGCTGCCAGCCAGCTACGTACACCCTCCTCTCTCTTTGTTGCTCTGTAGGATGGGACTCTCATTGCAACCGGCTCTGCTGACAGGAATGTGAAGATTTGGGGCTTGGATTTTGGGGACTGTCACCGCTCTCTCTTTGCCCATGATGACAGGTCAGTCAAATCCTACAGCATCTCTGGGCTGTGGGCTATCTTACCTCCAAGGGGCTGTGATCCAGCAATAACACTTCAGTCCAGCATAGAATGGGGGGAGGTCTGCAGCATTATCCAAGTGGGTGAATTTGAGGATTTTTCTCTTCCAGTGTGATGTATCTGCAGTTTGTGGCGAAATCCCATCTCTTCTTCACAGCTGGGAAGGACAGCAAGATTAAGCAGTGGGATGCAGATAAATTTGAGCACATCCAGACACTGGAGGTAAGAAGTTTTGGAGACTGTTGGAAGGAAACATTATCCCTGCATGAGCAGCACTTCCCTCAGGGGTTGGGAGCTAGGTGGTGGTCATGTGTTATCTCTTCTGTCTACCATGCAGGGGCATCACCAGGAGGTATGGGGTTTGGCACTCAGTCCCAATGGAGACTACGTGGTGTCAGCATCTCATGACAAGTCCCTGCGCCTCTGGGAAAGGACGAGGGAGCCACTTGTTTTGGAAGAGGAGAGGGAGATGGTGAGAGTTGCATCCTTCCTGCCAAAGACAACTTCCAGACCTGTTTTCTCCCCAGCAGGCAGATTCCTCATTTTTCACTGTGGAAGAGTCTGGCTCCGCACTTGGCAGACTTGCTGATTACTAACCGCAGCCTGGTGTTGGGGTGCACAAGGTTGACTGGCAACTTTTAAATGTTGCCTTGAGATATCTGGAGGCAGCACCACAGGTGTTGCAGATGCTTGCCTGTCTGTACTGCTTTGCAGATGCCTGGTTAACTTGCTCTCTGCTTTGCTTCTCTCTTGCTTCCCTGAACTGTCCCTCTATAGCTGTGGTTTTCTACAGGTCTGTTGGCTGCAGTCTTTGACCTTCTCTTACTCTCTTGTGCTCCTTTCATCTCAGGTGTGTTTTGGAGGCAGGTCAGCAGGTGGCTGTTGTGGAGTGGAGAGTACTGCTCCTGTTAAATGCAGTTTGTCTTGGTTTCTGCTTTTCCAACCATGAGAGGTCCGTTCTACCTCAGTAGCAGGCCCCAGAGCTCAGGCATGCTGGAAGAAGCCACTACTTCTTCCTCTGAGCATGTATAGTGAAGAATCACAGACTCGCAGAAGACCTTCATTAGGAAGGAAACTCTGGGGGTTTCTAGTCCAACCCCTTGCCCGCTGCAGGATAACCTTAAAGCTGTATCGGACTGCTCAGAGACTCATCTTGATACATGAACGTCTCCAAGCAAGGCGGTTTTCCAGGCTGGCTGAACACCTGAACCGCTGTTGGGCTTGGCAGACATATTTGTTTCGCATATCCTATTGGAATTTCCCTTGGAACCATTGGTAACTCTTGTCTTTTCACTGTATCCCTCAGAGGAGTCTGGCTCTGTCTCCCCTTCTTAAAGCAGTTCTGAAACCACAGTGGGGGAAGGATATAGAAACATGCAGAAGCAGGAGTGGATGAGAAACACGCAGTAAATAGTTTTTTTTTTTTTGTCCCTGCCTGTTTGCAGAGAGCTGAGGTGACCCATAGGCAGCACCTTGCTTCGCAGTGGTTGGTGTGCTAGGAACGATGGTGGTAAAAGGAGAGACAGAGACAGCGTGCTTTCCAGATGCCAGAAAGTGTGGTTTGGGTCAAGTTTGAGTAACAAGATGGGCATGAATACACCAGTAGTGAATTGCATACTGATGGGGCCCTATTCATGTGAGAGATGCCAGACAGGAGGCTCTTTTCTCTTGCAGGCTAGGACAACCCTGGGACTTTTCTAGGCTTGTTCTGTGTGCCAGGTGGAAGGTCTGGTGCCGAACTGCTGTTGTTTCTGTCTCAGCTTGGTGGGCTGTCTTAAGGGCTGTTCCGGCACACAGAGCAGAGACCTTGATTTCTTTCTGTCTGGGAGATTCCAGAGTTCTCCGTGGGGTTGGGATCAGGGCCAAGTGGGCATTTTGCACTGGGGTTGTTGATCTCTGTGGATTTGTCCTAGTTTTGCAATGGGCTGCATGAAGCTGCAGGCTGCCTTGCTCAACCAGTCTGGAAGGAAGTTGTACCCTTGCTTGCTGCCTGCTTGCCTGTGTTAATATGTTGCGTTCTCATCCACTGTAGCAACGAGAGGCTGAATATGAAGAGAGTGTGGCGAAGGAAGAGCAGCCTGTGGTGAGTTGCACCATCTGAGTGTGTGTCAGTCTGACTGAGTGAAGTCTGGAATAACTGTCTGTAAGAGGCATAGAAGAGGTGTCAAAGAGGACTGATAATTTTCTTGCATTGAGGAGGTGCAGGGGGGAAGGTGCTGCTGAAGCTGTGGTTGCCCCATGATGCAGTTGACACTGATACTTCCCACAGACAACTTCAGGAGAGTGTGTGGAGGTGGCCAAGCTGGTACAGGGTCGCTGTGGACACTGAAACCTTGCTGTACTGTTGCCCTTCCTAGCTCCCCAGTTCAGGTCCACACCAGCTCTGTACCAAGGCTGGGCTGTCTTCTGACAGCTGGTTGCAGGTCCATGTAGTGCGGGATGGGTGGGGACGCCTGATCCCTCCCGCTCAGATGCTTGGGTTGTGTTGCTGATAGTTTTGACACTGATCGGATTACTCAGTCTCTGTTGTTAGAATCAAAAGCTGTGTTCACCTGTCCCCCCCGAGCTCAGGGTTAGCACCGTGCCTCTGTTCCTGAGGAAGAGCTGTGCATTTGGGAAATCTTGTATTTCCCCAGATAAATGGCCAGTTTAGGGAATGGGGCTGATGGTTTTTCTTAGCACAGAGTGTGATGTGATGCAGAGGGTGCCTATGTGTATCAGCTGCTCAGCTGCTGAAGGAGGAAGGTGTAAACTCTGTATTTTGTAGGTGGCTGGAGAGACGCAAGGAGAGACAGGGCTGGCAGGAAAGAAGACTATTGAAACCATCAAGGCGGTAAGATTGTGTGGGTCCCCCAGCACTGCTTTGTGCCTTATCAGTCTTTCAAGGAAGGGGGGCTGTCACAGGGTTGAAGAGGAGTAACCTGTCCTGTCACTTAAGGGCAGAATTGCCTCTGCCTGCAAGAGCAGTCTGTCCTGCTCTGTGGCCAACAGGGAGGGGTCTGACTCTGGAGAGTCACCCACCAGGAATCGCCTCCTCCCAAGATCTCTCCAGGGAACAAGGTGTGAGGTCCCTGTAGCTACTCAGGCTGCAGATTTCTCTGCCTGTCGTGTGTGAGACAGGCAGGGCTGCTCTTGCCCTTTGGGGTTTGCAGTCCAAAGGAGCACAAGGCAGCTGGATGTTCTCTAGGCATCAGGTCTCTTCCCCAAGGGTTGCCCTGTCCTGTGGGCATTTGTGGCAAGGGGAAATTTATTGCAGTGCCTGAGGTGGGAGGTATACCAGGAAGGTGTGGGGGAGGGCAATTTCATGGCTGCAGATTTCAACAGCCTGATGCTCTTGTAAATACAGAGGAAATCCTCAGTCCGAGTACTCAGAATGGCCTGACCTTGGCTTGTGCCTTGAAGGGGTACTGCTTGCTTGGGCTGCAGTTCAATGTGAAGGCATCAAGTGAAGCTGCAGCAGAGAGCACCTGGGGCAGTGGGGGGAATGTGGATGATGTTTGACATCCTCAGGACGTGAGTGATGTGCTCAGAGTAGTGGTGCAGTCTGGAGCAGAGGTTGCCTTTCTGAGCAAGATGTCCTGTGATGCTCCATGTCATCCCTCCTGTGTCCCCCTCCGTTTGACCGGTTGGACTTCAGCTCTGCTTTGGCTTGTCTGGTGTCACTGATGTGCCATTCTTGTGCTGCACAGGCTGAGCGGGTCATGGAAGCTATCGAGCTGTATAGAGAAGAGATGACAAAACTAACAGAGCACAAGGCCATATGCAAAGCTGCAGGAAAAGAGGTAAAAGACCAAGGAATGTACCAGTCCATGGTGTGTGGGTATATCCTTACAGCTCGTCTGGGTGGCATGCGCAGCACACAGATAAAATCAGGACAGCTGGACATAGCAAAGATTTGCTGAAATCTTTTGGAGAACAAGATGGCACTGTGCCCTGGGGCGTGGTTAGTGGTGTGTTCTTTCTAACGATCTTTAGGTTTAAAGTCACTGTAGGACATCAGTTTTGTCCCTTGGAGAGCATGCTGCTGCAAAGTCATCCCGAAGCCTATTCTTTGTCTTCATCTGAACATTCCTTGTGGAATAACGGGCTGTGGTATAAGTGGGAAAAGTGACAGTTAAGAAGGGGAAGAAAATTTGTGCGTGTTAGTCATATGCGCCTGAGAATGAGATTGTCCAGCGGCTGCAAATGAGGCCTTCAGTGATGTTCTGGGAAGGGCAGAGATACGAAAATTGCAGGAAGACACTTGATAAAAGCTCTCTTTTACTGTGGGTTAAGTTTCTCTGGGAATATGCGTTTCTGCACACATACCTGCCTCATTCTAACCCGTTCTGTGTCTCCAGGTTCCCTTTCCTGTCAATCCCATCCTCGGTGCCTATGGAAATATCACAGTAAGTGGAATGCCCGGGCCGCAGGGGCCTCAGCTGAAGGGGGGCTGTTTGACTTGCTGGCTGAGTGAAAACACTGGGTTGCTGTGGGGAAGGAGGACTATTTGGTTCAACTTGAAATGAAAACTAAGTGTTTTTGCTTGTGCAAAGTGAACAGGGTTTCGGTTATTTGTGTTTGTGGGATTTTTTTGTGTCTTGCATGTATGTTACAAAAGTTTAACCCCATCAGGGTTAAGCATAACTGTGATGGTAGCCATGACCGTATCATGTACCTTACCATGAGCCAGTGGTTAACAGTATTCTCCAAGATATGGGAAAGCTGCTTCAAACCTTTCCTGTGCCTAAGGGTACATCTTCCTGCAGCCAGGAGGGTGCAGTTGCCATGCTATAGTATATTCCAGAGGAGCTGCACCATCTAACACAAAATACCTGAGCACCCACTGGAATGGGTAATTGAGAACCCATGTCACTGTGCCCCCTGCCATGTGACATCAGTAAGCACATAGCCAGAGCCATTTTCACTTCCTCTGTGAATACAGGCATATTTAATTGCAAGTTGAATAGATGGAACAGGGGTGAATGGAATCCTGTGGCTTAGCAGCGAGCAGTTTCTTTGGAGGCAGGTGATGTTGGATTGAATCCCACTGTACACAGAAGGGATTTGAACCTGTTTTCAAGGTCCTGGAATAAAGCCCAAGTGCTAGGCTGCTGGGTAAAAACACAGCAGCACATCATGAGATGTTCTGTTACATGGTGGAATGACCACAGTGAGCATTTAGTATGTCAGACCATGAACAAAGTACTTTATGCATTGACAGTCTGTTATCCTCTTTCTTGGGAGAGACTTCCTAGCTGTGCTCTGCATCTGTCAAACACTTTCATCAGATAAACAGGAGTAGCAGGAATGAAGTCTCTGAGACATGAGTTTTTGTAAGGTTTTATATGTAGTTGGCTGTTTCACTAAGTTTTTAATCCAGTTTGTACAAGACTCATTGAATTGAATATGAGATAATTTAGCTGGTTGAATATAAGATAGACTTTTCACAACACTGTTCACCAGTTAAGAGTATCCTGAAAAGGCTGGATTTATGTTTTGGGGAGGGAGAACTTCCCAGACTGGCAGCTGACTGAAGCTGAAAGGGTTTCCTCTTTGTTATATTGAGCTTGGTCTGTCCATCTCGCAAGACGTGATTGCATGTTTTTAACTGGGTGAAATGGACCTTAAGGCACACATTTGTATTGGAATGTTTCTTGATATGCAGAGCTGGTGTCTTTCCTCTGTTACAGCCTTCTGCGTACGTGTTAGAAGTTTTCAAGAAGGTCAAGTCGAGGTGAGTCCCAAGAGCCTTATTGCTGAACAGGTTTGTGACTGAGTATTGGATTTCTGGGCCCAGGACTGGCAGGGTCTGGGGACAGTCTCTCATGCTGGGTATGGGCAGTGCTGGAGATACTGTTCTGGCAGCCTCCTTTGGAGCATGCATAGAATTGGGGAATGGAAATTGTTCCTTCCATTGGGAGTGTTGGGTAAAGCCTGTGTATATGTGTGCACATGTATGTGAAGAGCAGCTTGGGAGTGCTGAGGAGGGAAGATGGTGTGCAAGATGATGTCTGCTGGCCTGGGCCCTACTCTGTGCAGCTGCACTGTGCTTTGTGGGCAGTCACAGACCAGCAGTGATGAATGCGTAGCACAGCTTTTGTACCAGAGCCTTCCTATACAGAAGTGTTTCCCCCTCATCTGTAGCAGTGCAGTGACTGAGACTAATGCTTCTGTCCCTTTGCTGTCTCCTCAGTGAGCTAGAAGAGTCTCTCCTGGTGCTGCCGTTCTCCTATGTCCCTGACCTGCTCAGACTCTTCAATGAATATATTCACCTGGGTTTGGAAGTTGAACTCCTGTGCCGAGCTCTCCTCTTCCTGCTCAAGTGAGTCTTCCATCTGCCCAGACAGATCTGCTAGTCTTCGTTCAGCTGCTGTTGCTGTCCAGAACCTGGACCCGAGGAAGCCTCTGGGCCCTTGTGCTGGTGCATGTCATGAATTCACTTAGTGCCAGTTAGGTGAACAGAGGGGTACTCCTTGCTCCTGTGCTGAGAGTCGGTGCTTTGGGACAGCACAGAGCAGGGAAACGTGCCCTGCGCTGGAGCTGCAGGGGTGACACTGGTTGCCATGATCGCGTGTAGCATAAGAGTGTGTGGAAAATTTGGACTTTCTCATATGTCTCTGGCTCTGAAGCTCTTGGGAAGCGTCCTTGGGAATAAAATTGTGGTCTCTGCAGGAGATAAGGAATCACTGCAGCGTGCAGCAAATGGTGCATGGGAGTGGATTGATTGGATGCGGAGTGTTGACATGCCCAGGTAGGGTTGCTGCTTCTGGTCTAGAGCCCATGCCCTCAGAGAGTGCCTCGGAGAGACCTTCCCCTTGAGCCACTCTATATTGAAGAGAAGCTTCAGAAAATACTTTTTCCAGATAAATCTGCCCATGCCTGTTATATAAGGCTTGTCTGGGGAGGCCTAATTTAAGAGAAAACCTATGAACCTATGTCCAGAATGTAGAGGGGCTCAGGAGAAGAGCTGTCTGTTGCTTCTAAGAACAACGCTGCAATACATGACTGCCTGCTTTGTTCCCAGGATACATTTTGGGCAGATCACAAGCAACCACATGCTGGTGACAGTGATAGAAAATCTGAAGAAAACCACCATCTCCAGAGTCAGTGAGGTCCGGGTGAGTATTGCACGCTGCCCTTTTTCAGGATCTGGAATAACAGGATGGGCCCAAGTCTGGGAGTGTCTGTGGTGTCCAGTGGGAAGGTTGGTTGGGGATCTGAGCCCATTTCACCATCCCTCTGTGCAAACAGGCTGCCTATTCCTTATGTTGTTCCTGGGATGAGACTACCCAGTGATGGTCCTGCACTTCTGCTCCCTCCCTCATTTACTCTTGTTTTTCTTTGATGTGTGTGTTTGGGCTTTGGCCTGCTAGTTTCTAAATACGTAGGAGGTAAATAAACTCTCTGTTTCTCTCGGGCTTTTCTGTGGGCTGCTAGTCTCTCAAATAATGCAGACTGTGCATCATCCCAGAGGCAGTTTCAGGTGCCTGCAAGCAACTTGTCTTTCAGAAAATACAGTGGACTATACCTGCTTTTAAGATAAAACTGTGGGGAACAGAGTGCAGGACTGATGGTTCTCCTACTCAGATGAAGCTTACCATTTAAATAATGTTACTTGATTTAAATCTGTAGATGTCTTTCATCATTTCTTAGTAGAGGGTGGCTGCTGCAGGACCCTCTGACCCCTAACAAGCTTGAGATGTACCCAACAGTGTGGCACTGGTCTGTCTCTACAGGATGTGCTGGGATTCAACATGGCAGGGCTGCAGTACCTGAAGAGGGAGATTGAGGCCAAGGATGAGGTGACATTTTTTGCTGATGCTACTGACCGTTTTGAGGAGAAGAAGAGGAAGAGG
>Ga0181612_100291_pt1 | contig 19019 bp, 13 predicted proteins | sample HoacroProtozoa21_FD_119630 | JGI IMG/M metagenome (GOLD analysis project Ga0181612, IMG submission 119630) | Hoatzin crop microbial communities from Cojedes, Venezuel. Combined Assembly of Gp0051906, Gp0051904, Gp0051908 | reverse complement strand
TACTCCTAGCCGTACATTAGAATAACCCCAGAATTTATGCCTCTGTGAAAATAACGCCAGGCCCATTAAACACAATTTTCCTGCTATACAGAAAAACTCCAGGGGAAAAGAATCTTAAAAATAAATGAGCGGATAGACTAATACACCATAGGGGCTAATTTGTGGCATGGAATTTGCAATTCTAACACAAGGCCACTAATTTGTTGGGCTTCACTTGTCATATGCCGTAGTTAATTGTAGCAAGAACTAATTGATAGATAAATAATTGCTTCTTCAAGCCAAGATTAATACAGCACCTTTACAATTATATAGGACTACTACTATTATAAACTCACATTTTCAGAATCCTATTTCATTTACCAGCATTTCTTCCAGCTCAAAAGCAAAAAAGAAAAAAAGTCATTACATAAGCTTTAAAGAGCTGTTCTGCAATTTAACCAGTTTTCTTGCTGACTTTTTAAGAACCACCATATATTGGACATCAGAAAATTTACTTTTGTCAGGCCAAGTATTATCTAATCATTACTTTTCTTCAAAAAACAAAAACAAACAAACAACACCAAACCCAAACCCAAATTCCTTGTGTGGATATTATATTTTAAAAAGCCAAAATATTGGTAACTATGACTTACTAAAGCAATAAATGGAGTGTTAGGGCATCGCTTTTCTGCACAAATGAGCAACAGAAGAGCTAAGAAGAAAACTGTGTGTGCAAGTACCGTTATGGTGAAGCTGATGCTCATCTGTGCCTTTCTGTGGCCTTAGATATGCATGAAATGGAATGATTGTAATCCTCCAAGAAAACTTTGGGATTTGGTTAGCCCTAAGCAACTGTGAGCTCAGAGCAGTGGATTACCACCTAAGTGACTTGTCCTCATCAAGAAACCAGGAGAAATTTGATGTGTGTCTATAATGTTTGTACCAAGTTTGCCAACCCACGTGCAATGTAAGACTCAATGTGCTGAAGATGCTTTATACTGAAATGGAGAAACTGGACCCTGAGGAAAGGAGAGTTGTCTTACTCCTGAATGAAGTCAGGAGTGTTAATGGAATACACGGGACACCACCTGACCTGCCAAAGTGACACCAGCACCTGTGAGAGGGAAAGTGGGAAGCAGTGATTTAGTGGGTGGAACAACCGCCTCCTCTCCCACTGGGGTTAGGGCATGTGTGTGTGGGTAGGGAGAGGAGACTCTGAAGGGGACTGAGGACATCTGCATCGCACCAGGACCACATTCAAAGAGCATCACCTCCCAGCTACCCGTGTTTAGCAGCTGGCTGAAAAGCAGTTGGTTGGAGCTTATTCTGGTGAAAACATATCTATGCTAGGAGGGACGTCTCCTGAAGTCATCTACAGGCTTTACCTGTGGTGTCCTGTGAGGCTTTCACAACAGAAATTCTTGTTTTAATTGGTCCATTCTTAAGACAACTCATCATTACAGTTACATGCTTTAATTACATAATTGTCTGCACTGATACATATTATAAAATTAGGCACTGTAAGTGCTACGTTAATAAACACCAATGCAATTAAAAGTGTTTCCAGTACCAAGAAGGCATTCAGAAGAGGGACACAGATCCAGCCAACACGACACAAGAAGTAGTGGTAGCTGGAGCCTGCAAACATGAAAGCAAGTTCAAGGACTGCTCCTTTTAATCAGTTCCTGTGTAGTTGGTATTAGCACTAGGGACAGGAATCACATAGGCAAAACTCATGTATCTTGGAACAGGGCTTTAACCGACACCCAGCCTGATCAGGTTGACAGCAAGGAGCAGCAAATTAGTGAATGAATACCTTTCAAAGAAAGCTGTGAAGAGTCATGAGTATGCACACAGGTGTCGAATTTCCTAGTAATGGACAACAGTAATTCTAGGATATATCTTCCAAATGAAAGGGGACACAAGCATCTAGAAATAACTTTGTAATTGAATATAATTCTGTTGAAAGCTGCTGACAAGGTCCATATAAAATCTTATTTCAATTAACAACCTAAGAATTTTTAATTCCTTTTTTTTTAATAGCTTTGTTAACATAGAAATAATCCCCAGTTGACTTTGATATTCACTTTGAGGTGAACTATAGTGTTGATTTACACTTCTGCTTATACTGCTGTTTCTCTGGACTACAGGGAGATTTTATTTAAAGCTGTGTATTCATTTCTGGGCTATCCATGCAACCAGCCAGCCAAACTTCACAACTTCTCGTACAGGTGGTTTTAACACTAACCTCTGCTGAGAATGTTTCATATATATTTCAGCAAAATGGCAAAATCTCCTCCAGTCTGAATTTCCTCGCGTTGATTACTCTATCTTCCAAACCATGTTTTTCTCATTTTGTTTTGTTTGTGACTAAATATAATAGATAGCCAGATAATTCTCATGTGGTACATCATCTCAATTCAGCAATCAATAGGTTTGTTGGTGCAAATAGTCTATTCCTATGAGCCTTAATTAAACATGAAAAGATGGAAATTTACTCTCATCGAAGAAAAATAAAGTTGATACCCCAAGGTACTGGAAACGTTCAGACTATGATTAGTAGAAACCTGACTGGAATCTCAACTAATGTCTACATGATAATAAAAACTGGATTTAACCTAGTAACTAAGCGAGCTCACAAATGTCTCTTCACACCACAGAACCCTGCAAAAACACCTGATGTTCATTACGTGCATAGCTATAGCTACCCACTGCAGCGTGCATCGCAGTGGTAACAGTGATTCGCCATCTCACAGTACCACAAGCGGATGGAGCAAGCTGAGACGTGACGCATGGCTGCAAAAGCCATGGTCCAGACTGATCGGGCTCCTTTAAATTTTGAAGTATTCATACCCAGCTACAGTGACTCGCAACTGTCCATCTGGGAAGCTCTGGAAGTACATAGCACTAAGGTAATTTAATTTTCTGAAGGACTGATGAATTCCCCAGGAGGAGAGGGGGAGGTGAAGTTGAGGTATGAGGTCAGAGACATCACATCAGAGTGAAGGGACTCAGTTCAGAGCACCACGTTCCCGTTTGCACCTTACGAAACAAGAATGCTATTTTCAGCCCCAGGCCTTGTGTACAAGTTACATATTGGAAGCAGACTTTGATACTACAGGAAAACACTTTTATGTTTTAAAACAAAATACTTTGCATCGTATTAGTTTACTCCAGTGTTGAAATGAAGTGTCCTGGTTTCAAAGGCTCCTTCAGGAACCCTGTAATACCAAACGGCTTTTTTCATATTTTAAACAAACAGAAGTGTTTACAGTTCAAGAAATGTGACAAGCTAAAGTCCCTGAAAGACCATAGTTCACTTTGTCTCAAGTAACAAAAATACATGCTTACTAGCCTTCAAAGCAAGTTTTAGGATGATCCAGTTTTACAAATCAAAGATACTGAAGACCTAAAATACAGCTTTCCATCAAGATGTGGTCACAGTTTAACTGTAAACTGTAGATCACAGTGTAGATTTAGAGTAGACATTCGATTAAAGTCTGGCCAGAAGTGCCATATTAAGGTGCATGTATGAACCCAGCAAGTCAAAGAAACTCCATCCTACGGCATTCTGCAGGAGAAAAACTCTCAGTCCGAAGTAATAAAATAAGGGACATTTGTATTTTGATCTGTGAAACTTGCAAAGACCCAAAGCAAGTGGTTTAGCCTTTTTGTATCTCACCTATGCATACATAATATAGAGACTTCATATGCTCCATTAATGGCTATTTTATTTAGATTGAAAGAGAAGGGAGTATCTCTGAAAAAAAATAGTCATTATCACCATTCCCTCTCTCCACTGCAAATCCTCAAGGGTTTTCACTGGTTTCATGAACACCCTTCCTTGTGCTGAGAAGGAAAGCACTGAGGTGGTATGAAGGGAACTAGGAAATAAGCAGTTTCAGGAGGAAAGAAGTCGCAAACACTTGACATTTGCAACAGGTTGGGTAAAGGTTGCGAACCACTGATCAGTCTTGACGACTGCTCTGAGGACTACTTAACAATGGTAAAGTAAGTACTGTTACAACAAATAGTAGACCTGAATACCATAACAGCTATGGGATTTGGTGCTGACAATTTGTTGGGCTTTTTTTTCTTCGAGGTCTTTGATACTTTGTGTTAACAATGGCTATCTCCATCCAAGCTGCACCACTCCTTCTGTATGACCGTTCAGGGAAATCATAACTGTATTAATGAATTCAGTGTTTTGCTACAGACCTAATTACAGTATCCCAAATTCTTCGTTTTGATTTCTCTGAGGAATCCAACACAGAGCAAAGGTGAGCTGCAAAGGAACAAGGTCCCTTATAAAAATGCATGGCAGTTTTTGGAACTGGTGAGCTTCTTTCAAAATAAAAGATGAAGTAAAAGTACTTTGCATGTTATTGTTGGAAAATTCACCCAGCCTGGATTCTTTTAGTGGGCTATGATGAAAACTAGGCCATGCATGTACATGGTGAGGTTTTTAAGCATTCCAGGCTGGATCGTCTTGCCTTGGCCGGACGTACTCATTTCAATACTTTGGACTTCCTGTTAGTTTGGAGTGCCTCCAGGAACTACATATAACCACAGAACTATTCAATACTTAGTAATAATCAGAGGTTTTGACTAAACCTTGACATCCACACACATCTGCTGACTCTTGTAAGCTCTGGAGATGCCTTTGTACAGTCAGACTGCTTTATGGATTCATGTGACCATCATTTCTGCCTCTCAGCATATGCTACTGAATTGTTCAAGTATCAGGAAGATTCATCCCACAAGTCTGGACGCTCCACAAGCTGCTATTTGGAGCAATTAAGATTTAGCTAGTTAGATTTCATCTTTTAGTATTGTCCAGCTTCCCCATTTCCTAGATTTAGAGTCTCCAGAGATCATCCGGAGGATATGGACCATTATGTGCTCTGCAACACAAGCAAAGAAAAATATACTTTAGCTTTTAAAATTAACCACTAGCCATAATGCTGCAAAAAGAAAAGGATTTATCCTTCTTTGCCTCCAAAACTGTTTTTCTACTAACTTCAGGACCCTTACTCTCACCACTCATCCATACAGACTTAGTTTTTAAATAACTGCTGCTTTAAATGACAGCTAGCAATGCATACGTTCTTTACATGTGATGAGAGGAGCTTTCCAGATGCTGGATGCAGCTTGTAGGACTGGATGTTAATGGAGCTTGCACCAGACTTCACAGGACTTGAGTCTCACCACGATAAACAATTTCAAGAGCAGTCTGAAGTGCTTAAACAAAGATCAGGAATGAAAACTCCCATCAGCTTGAGTGAGATTAGGATTTCAATCTAAACTGCCTCCATTCTGCATTGTTAAAGGCTTTTAGCATCCAGTGTTGTGATTTAAGTCTGTATTTTCAGAACAGTTCACTACCCAGTGTGCTGGTCCTCTTGTGAAAATCATTTTACTTTGCAGCTTAAATGAGAATCCATGTTTATTTACTGTATTTTATTTTTCAGTATGGCTGCTGATCTTTAAAGCTCTGTTTACTAAAAACAGACTCTAAAAAATGTTCCATAAAATGATATTAAACCCAGCCTTTATTTTTCCTGGGATCAGCACAGAGAGAGAAATGCAGCAGAAGGGCATGTTACCAGTATCCTGCCCTTCCCTGAATCATTCAAAGTCAGCTTCAAAGTTAACACTGCCTTTGGGGTTTGTTTCATTTTGGTTTTATATGTAAGAAGCATTCTGGCTCTTTGTTTTAAAATTCATGCAGCACAATCTCAGCTTCTGTTTGAAACATATAATAAGCCTCTTATGTGGTTTTCTAGTAGACCTGCATTTTGGCACAGCACCCGCCTATTCGTGTTTATGAGGAGAAGGAGGAGGAGGAATAATGGCAAAAGCAGTTTTGCATGGAAAACATCCAGGCAACAAGACCATGACTTTTGTTTTTAACTAAGTCCTACATGAAAAGCATTTGCAGTCTCTTTTGTTTTAAAAGTTATCAGAACCTAATTTTAATACAGCTTTGGAGCACTGAATATATACTGCATCCTGAAAAGCGCTCCCCTGTGATAATGCTGGACTGCAAGTACATTTGCTTTTGAGCATACTGCCTTTTGATTCTGCTACATTAAATTTCCTTTCACAGGAACCTTCACTGCGCTTCTGGTGAAAGGTTTTTTACTCTTTAGGAGCATTTGTTCATCAAATCATTAGAATGATTTTACTGTAATTGTCTCAAATGTGCAGATTTGTATTAAGTGCTTAAGGAATGCATTAAAAATCTTTACTTTGTAGATGTTCTACAAACCCCCCCAGAGAAAAACTTCCACTGATGGCAATAATGTTACTGTTATTCCTTTCTAGCCTCTATTTGTCTAGCTATATATGTGCTGCTTCTTACAGAGCCGCCTTGTGATGTCCCTGGATCAGAGCTTATTTGCATCCAGTGCTACCTCTAATTGTCTCTAACGTAATAACAATTGTTCTATTATTCCATATAGGTTTTATAAATTCAGTAACATAGCAGTACTATTAACCTGTTTAAGGACATTTTAGAGTCATGTTTATAAATAAATATATATCATGTTTTCTCTGTTGCAGTTAATTTTAAGTGGTGCATCCAACAAACATACTGTCATATTGTCCAGGAAGACTGCTAGCATCCCAGATGTGATCTCCTGAAAGGGAGCAACAGCATGGGCTAAAATCATTGTATGAGTAGATGTATCTGCATTTTCGATAATCTGCCTGATTTCAAAACATGCTGTTGTTCTTTAGCATACAGGATTGGTACAATATACCTAAATATATTAATTATATTAGGTGTAATATACCTAACATTGGTATAACATAACTAAAAAGTACTCCTATTATAGGGAGAACTTAAGTGGCCAAACTGCACTCATAAAGCCAGCATGGCTCTTCCAGTTAAACAAGATGATCCCAGGAAAATCAGTTTCTGCCAGTGCAACTGCATCAATGTTAGGGGTATCTGTAAACACAGTTGTGCTGTTCTGGAATCCCACTTCTTCACAGCCACTGAAAGCCTGAAACGCAGCTCTAAACTAACATTTGGAGGAGCTCTGTGCCATCTTTAGAAAGATGCTAGTCTGTCTTGAAAATCTGGATAAAGAGGCTGCAAATATACCCACTTAAATTTCAACAGATTTTTGAGATTCTTTTATTCTACACACATTAAAATGAAGGACTAGAAATCAATTCCCTTCAAGGCAGGAAATGTGAGATAGAAGCCAAAAATATGACAAACCACTTGATTGTAATTAATCAATGGCATTACTGTTTTTTTTTATTTAAACGTTATCTATAAAACCCCAAAACATAGCTAAATTACAGATGTGCAATAAATTCACAAAGCAAATGACTTTTTATTTAATGCTAGCATTATGTCATCATCATGCCCAACCCTACCCTTTCAGTTAAAGGACCATTGGTGCTTGTTTCTGTTATTAATCCAGAGGATATGCTTCTCATGTTCAGTGACCCAGTTCCAAGAAGTATCACAATATAGAAGCCTATTTTCCACTTAATAAACATGCATAATTCCTGTGAACATTAGCACTGATTATGCACACTTACACACTCTAGGGCATATTCGTCTAAACCCAGTGAATTCAAAAGATCTGAAGGAAAATGTATTTAGGCCTCTACACTGCAAGAAATCCTAAAGAATAACAGGAACATTCCAGAATGTGTTATTGGTATATTTATTTTAATGACACTTTTGCATATTAATTCCTTCAGCTCTCTGCCCACAATGCTAATGATGTTTTATGTAAGATAAAAGAACTAAGGACTTTTAGAACAGAAAAAAGGAAAATGAAGAAAGCAAACAACGATTAAGCTTACGAGTTAGGATATTCACTTTGAAGATGGAAACTGTAGGTTCCAGACTGTCCAATGCTACTTATCACTATTTTCTGCAGAAGAAGAGGTCAACTGGGATACTGCCAGCAGCCCAGAAGGGCCTAACTCATCACAGGTAGAGCAATGAGAGGGTGAGCAGTGCAGATTCAAGCTCTTTGCAGGAACATGATAATTGATTCAGAGACTCCTACAGCTTGATGAGTACTTAAACCACTGTGGTAAAGATAAGGCATTCACACAGTCTTTGTTCCTTAAGAGAGGAAGAAAAAAGACTCCAGTCACTTGATTTTGCTTTGACTTCCAATGTCCTAGATAGGTCTCTGCAGGAGAGGTTTGAAAGATGCAGCTCCCACAGGAAGACAGATGCATATACCCTGAAGAAATGCAGAATTTATTACAAATTTCTGTCCTGAGCATTACCTTGTGGTTTTGCATTGTCACATTTGTTTATAACATGTTGGCTTGATTTTCAGCTTTCTCAGAACAGTATCCACAAATTTTTCCTCCTCCCAAGCTCTGTGCAGACTGCCAGGGCAGCTAACTCAGTGTTTCAGCATTTAGGTCTCTTTGTGGCTCTGGGCTTATAGCATATAAAGACTTCTTCAATAAACTATTTCAAAAACTGCTGAAGCATTCACCTCATTCAGTAACATGGAGGGAAACACGAGTCCTAATAGCTTGCCACAGATTCTGGATCCCAAGAGGAATCTATCCACCCAAAAACGCACCAATATTTTTACTGAACCTGTCAGATTGTAGACAACGCTAAATATGCAACAGTACAAAGTACATTTCTGCCTATTAGTTGCTTATATAAAAGAGGTATTCTTGACTAAATGTTTTCATAGACACTTCCACTAACAGTGCTGCAAATAATTTTTCTGTAGAGTCCGTTTGTATAACTGCTATTTATTTTAAGCACTGCATGATTGGTATTCACAATGGAAACTTCAATAGCAAAGGCTTCCAAGCCAAGCTAGAGTAATTCCCCCTTTAGTCAATACAGTCTTCATCTACATCAGTGAACAGCACAGTACAATTGATGCAAACACAGAGTGGAAGAGTTAGTGTTGAGGACCTGACACCCACATCATACATGTTCTGGATGTTTTACTTTGGACCAACTCTGGGTTCTTAGCAGGCATTAGATACGGTAATACTTTAGGTGTGAACCCAGGACACATCTTCTGGCTATTTTTCAACCAAAAAAATGCAGTTTCTGTGCCCCAAGATTGTGCACCCCACTCTGTAATTACCATGGAAGAGCAGTAACTGGAGTTAATCAGGAAATTCACTTCAAAATAAAGCTCCTGATATAGCCTAAAACATTTTTGCTCTTTAAGCTAAGTATATTTTCTGTTGTGTGTAAGTAAAAGAAAAGAAGAGCTTTCTTCGCATCTTAGTCTGATGACCAGCACCCTTTCATCAATCCATGTGAAAGCGCACCACACGACTCTCATGACCAAAGTAATGGTGTCAAGAAAAATATAAATCTGAAGATAACTCTTGTCAAAATATATTTAGTGATGGAAATCTCCAACAGATTCCAGTTCTGACCAAGAGACAAAATGTCATGCCTCTCAACTACAAGTTCATGCAGAGGAATTATTGATCAATACACGCTTCATACATTTTCACCCTGAATATGCATTAAAGGAACTGAAATGCTTTTAATGTAATTGTAACAATTTGGGTCTCCTGCTGGTGGCTCCTCCTGGAAAGATGAAATTGTGCATCTGGGGTTTCGTCTGCAGCCAGCAGCCAGGGCAGGCAGAACGTCCCACATAGGAGAAGCTGCCACCACTGACAGCACTCAGACTATCAGCTCCTCGCAGAGTCCAGGGCCATTATTTTACAAGCATCTCTGTGACAGGAGAAGTAAAGCTCTGTATTTCCTATAGCTCATCCTACTTCTCCTCTGCAAAATTAGTATTTAGCCCTGTATGTAGCCATTATATAAGAAATTACGATAAACTGGACTAAATATATGGCTGTACCATTACAGAGCAGATCTCAAAACCCATAACTACCAAAGCAAGGGAGACAATCTTATTTGATGTGCATTATCTAAAAATGTATGAGGTCATAAAACTAAAAGTCATACTGCAGCTTAGTAAGACTACAGAGCTGTCTCCAGATTTCAAGAGCAAAATACTGCTGTGCTCTTCATGTTATTTTTTGCACTACCATTTTTGTAAACACAATATTGAACTTACTCTCTGATATTTCTTCATGAGTAAGGTATCTTATGAAATATCTGTGAACACTTAAAACACTCCTATGAAGGGAGGAATTCCTAACAGTTTCGAGCTATTTTCAAATTATAGAAACAAATAATTCAATCCCTTCACTGTGATTTTCCAAAAAAGAAAATAATGATTTCTAGAGAGTTAAACAGTTGACGTACTTTATTAGGAACTGATATTTTGCAAAGACCATTTACTTTCCTCAGCAATATGTAAGAAAAATGATTAGACGTCTGATCTTGGTGGATGCGCACCAAGTACTGTTTAAAATGGAAGCTATAAATTATCAGTCAATAACAAGAAGAATACCTGAGGCAGTAAAAATTCTTTCATCTGAAAGTAACAGTTATTACAAAGTCAGTCGTTTCTTTAGAGAAGGATTGTGAGGCAACATCTTGAGCCATAAATGTTGAAATATGACAACAGAAGCTTATTTATGTAAGATGGAGTAAGCAGTTTTTGCTAGACCACTCATTAGCAGGAAAAAGGGGCTAGGTAATAATTTGCAGAGTGATCTAGTTCAAGGCTGAAGAAATTTAGGAAAGGACTGTAGCATGCATTTAAGGGAAAACACAGTCCCACTTGTCTGCAGAAATTATCAGCGTGCTCAATATTAACTACTTATATTTGAAAGGCTTTTTTATTTTTCTTCAGCCTCACATTGTATTTATGAACAATTCTGATCCTACTGTTCATCACTGCCATCCAATGTTTTTTCTAATTAAAATTACTTTGAAGTCTCTGACCTTTAGGCAGACACTCGATTCCAAATTAAAATATAATTATCTTTATAACATGAATACACTTCTTATGCTGCCCCCATACTCTTCTTGCTACAGAATAAATACATAATAAATGTAAGGAAAAAACTACACTGAACTTGATAAAATAATGAAAAATAAGAAGAAAATAAACCAAGCAGCCTGGTTTTCCTCTCATACATAACGAGGGCAAAGAGACAGCAGGGAAAAAACAAAGACAATACTTAAAATTTAGAGAAAGAAATCCTTTGTGCACAGTGCATAATTTATCAGCAGAACATACTCCCGTGAAACTTCACCGATTTTGCTGAAACCAAAAGGACAGTTTTTATATGAGTAGGTCCAGCAATCATAGGGTTTTCTATTCTAGTGCTATCACACAGGTACAGTGCAGTTCATTGAACAGGACCACAACCAGTCTTTGAAGGTGAAATAGGTCCATAAATTACAGAGTGCAGAGTATATTTCTTGTGAGTAAAACACAGCTTTTTTCCTAAACTTTTGGTTCTGGTCACTGTAGCTATATGAATTGCTGGTATGATGGGCGCAGCTCTTCCCATTTATCTCCTCGTCCTCTCCATTGCTTCTTCCAGCAAAAGCATTCCTTAGTCTAAATTAATGGCAGCTCTTGACCACGTTTGCTTTATGTTACTTTGAAACCTTTTCTAGGACCATATAACAGGAACTTTAAATAAATAACTTACTTTTACGTAGAGCTGCTGAAACTCCTCAAGGTTCAGTCTACCACTTGGACAGTCCTTTAGAAATCCTTTGTACCACTGTTTTAGCTCGTGTTCATTGAACTCCGTGCTCTTCACCAGATCCTCCATCACCTCAGGGGCCAGCTTGCTGTTCTGTTTCCCCATTCTGCCTTCAGAAGAAATAAAATAATACAATTAGCCAAGTTGCTGTGAACATTTCAAACTGGAATTAGCAACAAAGGTCAAACGCATCACTTGTTTTGTACTCACTGCTGCTTTTAGTCAACTGCAACTTCACAGATACACTAGGGAGCAGGAACCTAAACCATGTTTGAAAATTAGAGGCTGAAATGGTGAAAAAGACCACATTCTTCTTTCATTTAGGAGTCTTAAGGCCTGGAGACAGTCTGATCATTTGCCTTCAAGCTAGGTAAATTCTAGCTTTTCTTTACACTAAGGCTGAAAAAGATTACTTCATTTTCTTTGAATTTAACAAAAACTTTTCATGGATTCAGGAGTGTCCACAGAATTCCTCTTTATCTTTGTCTTGAAAATATCTGCTGATACAACACCCATGTTAGCAGCTGCTCCTCACTGTACAAGGCTGTGGACAGACAAGCTTGTAACGTACACCACTAGATGATCCACTGGAAGGAAGCAACATGAGAGTCCACAAACTTGGTCTCAAAAAATGATAAAACCAAACTGAAAAAACAACTTTAATTTTTATATATATGTGCATGTATGTGTTTATATACATATATTTATTTATAAGAATGTATTTTCTGTATAGTTGATACACAATGGATGGTTTAGATCCCATCACTGGAGATATCTGCTACATTGGTTATACACATTTTATATACATACAAATATTAAACATAAAACATACACAAAATATGCATGTGCGTATGGATAAATACAGTAATTTCAGTACTACTCATGCTGACCCTCTGAGATACGTACAGGTCCTTGACATCCGACCAAAGATGTCCTTTGAGAGAATTTCTGAGACATCCTTTTTTTTTTTTAACTTTTTCCCATTCTACTAGTTTGTTTCATAACAGGAGATGTCTTGCAATTATTGTTTAATCAGATTACAGACAGTACTTAACTTGTCCTGTACAGAACTGCAAAGTGATGAATAATTTGTTTCCTGAGCCTAGCTTAGCATTTTTATCTTCCAGTATAACATCTATCTCCAATGACAGCACCACATTGAATGCATTGGTTTATAGTCCATATCACCAACCATTCCTGATACTAATCTATTGCTTTTGGCATCTTCCTCTATTTAGAATGGGATGCTTCTTTCTCCTCAGAAGGACATACTTTGCACTGTTCCAACGAATCAACATATTTATATAACTTCCTTCATGGGAAACTTCCTTGAGCAGGCACGAAGTTAGCCATTCCTCCTGGTTTGTGTGTGACCAACTTATCCTCTGGGGCCATTACACCAGTGGCACCAGGTCTCCCTGAAACACCTCATGGTCCCTCTCCCCTTTAGCAATGTCCCTCCCCGGTTTGTACTTACCCCCTCCCACAGTCCCCAGCCCACCAGGACAACCATGGCTGACAGCAAACCCCTTCACCAAGACAGTACGACATGGCTGCACAAACAGCCCCAACACCGAGAAGCAACGTGTCTTTTGTCAAAGCATTCTGCTGTTACAAAGTTGGGAAATGCAGTCATCGGAAAGTACAAAATGCCACAACCCATCGGGCTAGAAATGCCAGCCAGAAATGCCTCAACACCTTCGGGAGACAGCTGTTAGACAAGCGCACTGTGCTGTGCACAGATGTAGCTGGAGGTGGAAGTGGGCGACCATTTCTTGGGGTACTTCCAGCAAGCAGCTCCTCCCTCCCCAGGCTCTGCACATCCTTCCTCTACCACCACTGACAGATGCCACAGGGCTTTCTCGCTCGAGGCCCGGCATCCTCTCCAAACTACAAGAACCCGCTACAAGGACTCATCCAGCTGTTAAGGGCAGCACACCGCTTGCTCTAAACTCACTTTGAAGCTTTGCCAAGCTCCCATCCACATGTTTTGGTAAACTTCGCACAAGTATGGGAGAGTTCCACCTTTCAGTTGATTGCCACAGGCCTAACTGCACATGCAGATGTCCCAGAAATTGGTCATTTTGACTAAACCACGGGTTTTCAATTTATAGCATTTAGAACAGCTGCCTCAGCCTCATCTTTGAAGTCCCCATCTTCTCATGTGTGACACTGACCTCATTTGTCATAATCTGTATTTAAATCCCATCGAGACTAAAATATACAAATACATTTATTTCTCTAGCTTCAACTCAGATGGTTTTTAAGTGAAACAACAGACTGTTTTTGGTTTAATCTTTAAGGGGGCTGTTTATTTCCCCTTTTTTCTCCTTTAAACTGTGTTACCCTTTGCAGTCATAAGGTGCTTTGCTTAGGACCCAGAGGACTCTTAAAAATTCTCAGCAATTACATTAACTGCTTTAGGCAGATTCATAAGGCATCTTCCGGCTCTCTTAATTTAGCCAAGTCTGTTTTTACTTGACTCTTTTCACCTGGATTCTTATCCCCATTAATATTTAATTCAACAACACACATGAAAAAAAATATATTCAATGGGCAAAGACTGGGTGGTTTTACTGACAAATTTTCTGTAATAGCAACTTTTCTGTATTTATTGCGTTAGCTTTACAGCCCTTGGACCTGGCACTGCACAAGAGATGGAAACAAATAGAACTGTGAATCTCAGGACCATCTTCCAAAGTTAGCTATGCTTTTTTCAGTAATACGGACTTTTAACACTATAGAAAATGGAGTTGGATTGCACTTATATAAGAACACATGAATAAAGAGCTGGACAAAAATATCCACACATAACCTTTTCTGTCTTCAGATTCAGAAAAACAAGACACCAGTTTTCTGCCTCTGTGATACAGGTCCCTAGTTTCAGTCAGCTGCTTGTTTTGCCATAGGCTCCCAAACACCTCCCAGGCATCCCTGATGCACCTCACCATATAATATCCTCTGCTAAATTAAAACCACAGCTGATAAACACTGTCAGAAACTATTTTTGCCACAGAACCAAACCAGTATTTGAGGAAGGTATAATTTGGACTGCTGGGTTCTGTACTCTTACTTGCAGCTCCAGCACAGTCCAGTGCATAATCTGCCAGGGTGTGTTTGAGACAAGAGGCTGAACAAGCTGACCAAGCCAGTCACAATGCCTTCCTGTAATTAGAGGCACTCATTCTTTCTTCTCGTTTTAAAGTTCTTTTCTTATGCAATTGAATTACAATCTGCAAGAAAGCTCAAGAGTCTCATATAATTATCAAATATAAACTCACACTTCTGGCTCTGAGAGATCTGTCTTATTTGAGAATAAAAACTCAAATACATAGATTATCTAGTTAATCATATTCTAACATCTTCTAGAGTTTCATTGAATCTCTTATTATTATTGAAAAATACAATCACCCATTAGCAATGAGTATGCCACTGCCAACACACTTAATTTTCTAAAATTAAAACTATTTTTAATTAACTTATAATCATGGTTTCCCAAACATGTTTTTTCCTTGTGAAAATCTATGAATATGCATTAGGCAAAGACAGGAGAGAACAGCTGCACAATCACTAAGTTTTCAAAAGGAGGAAAGGTCACTCTGCAAGCATTTCTTTGTTTAGTAAATTCTATTCTTTCAAACTATAAATTTGCTTCCAACTTCCATGCATCCAACCATGCAATATGACAATCCAAACACTGCTATTTGTCTTCTGTTGTGTTTTCCGACTGGCAAAAAGCATGAAAGGGAAAAACTGAAGAAAAAAAACCCCAAACCAAAAAGCAACAGCTTCAATTCCAAACCATCATGGGGGAGAGATTCACAGTAAACAAGGAACCAGGTATGTGGGTGGCACTGCGCATCAGTAAAGCTGTCACGTCTGTTCCCAATGAGATTACTCTGGCAGGAAAATGCTTATTAATACTAGCAAGGGCAACATTATCCAGGTTAGAGATCAAGAAAAACACCAGAACTCTACTGTTGTGCCACAGGTAGCAACAGCAATGAAGGCTGAGTTTAAAGACACATCCTCCTGGCTGACATGCTGCAAATAGGCCTTCAGCTACCCAGAGAAACAAGCTTTTCAGAAATGCTTAGTGAAGTAGTACTTCAGTACTTCACTAAGTAACACCTTAACTGCTGCTTTTACAGGTCCGCAGGAGGATCAGATTTAAAAGATGGAATTTTATAAACAACTGATCCCCAACCTGAAGCAGCCGGGGCTGTGCCAGCAGCAGGCAGGGACAATATGAGGATGTGTTTGCCTGCTCTTTGCCCCACTGGACCGCAGGAGGTCTACACCAGCCAGCCCAGGAAGCAGGACAGGGCTGCAGCAGCAGGTGGAAGTTACTCTAAAATGACTCAGCAGCACAGCTTAGCAAGCTGATTTTCTATGATTTATTGGGGGCTTTGGAGGTAACGGCCATGAAGGTACATGCAGGAAGAGGAAGACAGCTCCTCCAGTTCTAAGACCATACCTGGTTTTAAAACAGTTTTTCCCGGTTTATATCTTTCAACATCTTTTTGGCAATGCTATCACGTGTCCCACACATGCTTGTGCTGTTTCAAAAGCTCTCTGCTTTCCACATGATCATCATTCAAACCTCCTGGGCAATGGCAAGGTTTTTTTCCCTGGAATATTTTACAGCAATTCCTGCACAGGTTTATCAGGTCTGCCTCTCCCACTTGGCTTGCCAGTACTAAACTGACAGTGTGAGCACAGTTTTACAAATCAAAATTTTACTGAAAACCTAAGAAGAAGGAAAAATAAGGAAAAGTTAAAGTTCAATAGCAAAACATGACTTACAGAAGCTTGTTTGCTGTTTAACAATTTCAAAACACCCCCAAACTGTTGCTAAGACAGCTCCGTTCCCTTCTGCTTTCTCTTTTCCCTCCTCTCCGTTCCTCTTTGGCCTCCTCGGCAAATGTTCAATGTTCACAGGGACCCAGCGCAAACAAATCCAATTCTGGCTGTTCCTACGGAAGAGTAAACTGAGTGCTACTGAAGATCTCATATTTGTGCTGAAAAAGGACCCAAATTCCTTTAAGACAGCACCAACAATGTCCAACCGTGTCCCTAAAAACCCAGTTCTGTGTCGTTTTGCTTGCTTTCCTTAAACCCAGTTACATACATCATTTTCTTTTCAGGTTGCATTAGGAAAAGTGTTGCCAGTGATCCTTTCCCTCTGCTCAGCACTGGTGAGACACATCTGGAGTGCTGGGCCCAGTGCTGGGCTCCCTGCACCAGACAGACATGGACTTACTGGATTGAGTCCAGCAAAGGGCCACGAAGGTGATGAAGGGACTGGAGCATCTGTCATACAAGGGAAGGCTAAGAGAGCTGGGGCTGTTCAGCCTGGAGAAGAGAAGGCTCAGCGGGTCTTATCAACGTGTGTCTAAATAACCAATGGAAGGAACAAAGATGGCAGAGCCTGCCTCTTCTCAGGGGTTGCCCAGAGACACAAGAGGCAATGGGCACACGCTGAAATTAGTAAATTCTGTCTGAACAGAAGAAAACGCTTTTTTACTGTGCAGGTTATCAAACCCTGGAACAGGTTACCCAGAAAAGTTGTGGAGTCTCCATCCTTGAAGATACTCCAAACCTAACTGGACACATCTCTGAGCAGCCGTCTCTAGCTGACCCTGCTTGAGCAGGCGGTTGAACTAGAGCATCTCCAGAGGCCCCCTCCAACCTGGGTGATTCTGTGAAACAGTTAGGGAGAAACGGGGCAGACATACCGCCTAACTTTTGGTATCCACAGTAGCTGCCTAGTTTCACTAAATTCCCTCCACGGGTAGCTGAGAGAAAAAAGGGCTCATCCAAAGGATCCTCTGGAGATGTGCTGGTGACTGCAGTCACCTCCCTCCCCTCCCTGACTCCAGGAGTGGAGGGAGATTCACCGGGCAAAGGCACCTAACTGAACAGGGCCAGCCCAACTCATCTCAGTATATTTTGTCTGCTTTTACACCTGCCCATTCACGTTCTCGTTTTCCCAGTAACCCTGCATGAGCTGAAGAGAGTAGTCAACCAACATTTCTGCAGCCTCATGAGGCCTGTGCATTTGATTTCCCTTGTACGGTGCATGTTTTTTTTGCTCTTCCCTGGCTCTTGGAAGCGGGAATGAGTCGTGTGGACTATGCCAGAAGCAAATGACAACACTCACTTTGCCAGCTCAGCTGTGCTGGCAGGCACTCATTAGGCTTGAAGGAAAGCTGTGCTTCATCCCCACCCCTCTGCCCACTCCCAGCCCACAAGCTCCCACAGGAGCGTGCTGACTCCTGGGGATTACATGTGAAATGCAGGCTTTGAGCAGGCAAGCGAGGTGGGTGTCTTCACAATCTTTGACACAATACAAATCTATAAACGGTACATTAAACACTGTATAGACTCCAACATACATATATATATAGGGGAAACAAAACCCCAAACAATTAAATACTGGGGAAAGCAGAGAACTTGTCTATAATCTACAACGACAGAATAATTTTCATGGGTTTTTTTGAGCAGGCTGTTTATCAAATTTCCAGCCGTGTGCTGATAATAACTGTGACTCCTGACAACTCCCAGCATTGTTCTCTCCTCCTCAGGCTACTCCTGACTGCCTTTTCTCTACTAATGTCAGCATGAACGATAAATAGAAGCAGGCTATCAAGCCACACAGATGCCTCATTCCTTCAAATACACTTACTGTTTCACATAAGAAGAAATCTAGAGCCATATCCTGTCTTTCATACACAAAAAACCCAACAATCTCATACCCAAAGCCCCATGGAAGTAAGTACCCAAGGAACAGTATGTGTGGAAAAAGAGGAATTTTCCCATCCAAGCCATGAACAAAGGCTACAGCTAAAACGAACTTGTCGAACAGCAGTGCATCAGTGGTGGATGACACCAAGTGGAATGGTGCAGCAGATACATCTGAGGGACAGGGTGCCATCCAGAAGGACCTGGACAAGCTTGAAGAGTGGGCTTATGTAAAACTCATGAAGTTCAACAAAGACAAGTGCAAGGTCCTGAACCTGGCTTGTGGCAACCCCCACCATCAATATAGTCTGGGGGATGAAGGGATTTAGGGCAGCCCTGCTGAGAAGGACTTGGTACTGGTGGATGAGAAGCTCAACATGTGCCGGCAATGTGCACTTGCAGCCCAGAGGGCCAACCATATCCTGGGCTGCACCAGGAGAAGCGTGGCCAGCAGGTCGAGGGAGGGGATTCTGCCACTCTGCTCTGCTCTGGTGAGACCTCACCCGGAGCCTATGTCCAGCTCTAGAGCCCGCGGCACAGGAAAGATATGGGCCTATTGGAGCGGGGCCAGAGCAGGGCCACAAAAGTGATCCGAGGGCTGGAACACCTCTTCTATGAAAAAAGGCTGAGAGAGTTGGGGCTGTTTAGCCTCGAGAAGAGAAGGCTCTGGGGAGACCTTA
>Ga0181612_155537_pt1 | contig 19020 bp, 10 predicted proteins | sample HoacroProtozoa21_FD_119630 | JGI IMG/M metagenome (GOLD analysis project Ga0181612, IMG submission 119630) | Hoatzin crop microbial communities from Cojedes, Venezuel. Combined Assembly of Gp0051906, Gp0051904, Gp0051908 | reverse complement strand
GGGGGTACCACGCCATTCAAGTGGTACTTGACATGTGAGAATTACTGGAAAAATCGCATTTTTAACCACATAGCAGACTTGAGGAAGCATCCTTCTTTACGGATCTTCACTGTAAAACAAGGTTAGGAAGGATGCTCTTCCAGCTGAAAATATATTCTTCAGCTACCCATACCTCCTTCCATAGACAGACCAGTATCAGAAAAGTGAAGGGTCATAAGAAGATGGAGTAACATCTAGGTCTAAGTCTATTTGAATAACTTCAGTAGATGTCCAGATCTAAGCCTGGCAGGGTTTGATGGCCTTAGTGATGTAAAATAGCCTCCAGGAGTATCTATATCCATTAGACTTTAATTTTTCTAAAGTGACACCTGGTCTTCATCCTGGAGTAAAAATCCATTGAAGGCAATAAGATGTTTGAGGTAAGATCAGATCCTTGAATGAAAAATGCAGAGGTCTGTGATAAGCAGTGAATAACAACCAGGATTTCTGAAGCTCAGACTTTGCCTCCCAGTTTCCAAATTTGTGGTGGCATTGAAATCCAGGCATGCATCCCTCAAGACCTTCATGTAACATTTTAGGTACTGAAGACTGGGGAACCAGAAAAGAATACAGATACTCTGTTGCCACTGACTTTGTTGGGAAGAGCTGGAAGTGTGTTATGCACAAAGTCATTGGCAACCTGCAATAAGGAATTTTCAAAATTATCTTTGAGTTGATGACCCCAAAATCCTACTCAGAAAATGCCTCTGTATTCAATTACCTGTGGAAAGAAAAATATAGACAGTTTTTTCTTTCCCCGAATAGTCTGAGAAAGTAGCTGTAATTGCAAGGTAGGTAGAGGACCTCCATTAGAAGAAGTAGCCACGTCTAGTGTGGGTTTGCACCAGTGCTGGGGTGCATCCACAACCTCTCAGTCCACGCTCTCCTGCTGGTGGTGGTAACCTGACATATAGCCACAGACACGAGGAAACCCTACTTCTCGTGGACAGTTTAGAAAGAGTTTAGAGTCAGGGTGCAAATCTGAGGACAAGGTAGGAAGCGTAGGTGTAGAAAGCAAATTCTGGAGGCTGAACAAGAAAAGAGCAAGCTCACAGGAGAAGGATAGGAGTAAGGGAAGAAGGACACTTGAAACCTAAATCTTTCCCAAAAAATCAAATGGATTTGTGTAACCCAAGGGACTAAAAGTACGTTTTAGTCCATGGTCTGGTTTTCCTCCGCACGTGCCCAGCCACAAAAGTCCATGTGGTTCTTCTGTTTTCCCAGGTCTTTTGAAATATAGATGCAAGAGTCTCGCCTCCCTGCACATCTCTGCGTTCCTCAAGAAACTGGCCCACCAAGTAGTTGTAATTCAGGATACCACCATACACCCACGTGCAAGATTCCTTAACAACTATGCACATTTTTAGGCTCAAATATTTTAGAATTGTTTTCACTGTGCCTGAGCTGTAATTGGCTCAGCTTCCCAGGTGTTGGATCATCTAACTAGAGTGATTTTTGACTCAGAGCCCAGGCACTATATCAAAACATTTATCAATTAATCATAAAAAGTAACTAACATTGTTGTCCACCCAAGAAAAACTGTCACTTACAGACTCATGTTTGTTATTCCTTATGAAAGAGCTGCTATATAGAAGTTGATTTCCTGCACAGACCAGGTGGAAAATCTGCTAAAGGCAGAGGTCAAATCCAGTTTAATTTTATACCCTTTGTTAAGAATGTTCTATCTCTCTCTAAAAAAAAAAAAAACAACCCACCAAGAAAAAAAACCACCCTTGTGTTCCTTTCCAAGTTTTTGAAAGTTAATTCGTGTGGAAGAAAAAAAGATTAGGATAAAATTTCAAATACTAAATTCAAATGCAGGATTAATGAGTTTTATTTCAAAGCCCCAGAGGTTGTCTGGAATTTAGGACATTTTTTTAGTAGCAGACATGAGACATAGCCAGATGCAGTTGTGTTTTGGACCTGCTCAGCACAAATTTAGCACCTTGAAGGAGAAATTATATGTCTGTTTCATAAAGCAAACATTTCAACTTTTCCAAAATCCATTGTCCACAAGATATTACTGTTGCATTGGATGAAAGAATGGATTTAAAATAATGCTGACTTGTTGCTTTAGCACATAGTAATTGCCACACCTGTTGCCGTCACTATAGGTGATGTAGGTCCTCTGCATCATGCAATACCTGCACATGATTCTTTATTTTTTTTTTTTTTAGTAATGTGAAGCAACCTAGATAAAAAAAAGAATTACAACTTCTCCTGAAACCAAATTCAAGACAGTCCTTGCAACACTCTGCAGGAAAGAGCTTTTTGCAATTTGGTTTCTTAAAGACCAACAGGGAACAGCTTGGCAGATGTACAAACACAATTCTTCTCACGCCCTTACAGATAGCATGGCAAACCCATGGATGATGAGCTGCTTCACTTCACACCCGGTCCCTAAGGCAAAGGAGCTGTAGGCCAAACCCATCCCTTCATTAAAAGATTTTTTTATCATCAAAACTGACAGCATTCAATGTCCTTCCCAAGCAGGGTTGCTCCCAAGAAACACCAAATATCAGTCTTCCAGGTCATCATTGCTAGTTTGTCAACCAAGACAGAAATTCTTGTTTTCAGTCAAGACTGCACTTTCCTGATGACTCAAGAAAGTCCAGTAACACCTCCAAAGCATAGCCTGCAGATCCAGAGCAGGTTATCTGGACCATGGTATCTTTTGGACAGCCAAAAGTGTTTAGCATTGGCCTGACTCTGCTCTGCCTGAAATCAAAGAATAAAGTCCCTGTTCAGTTCAATGGAAGAAGAGGTGGCCAGCATCGAGTTTAATGCTTTATACATCAGCACTGAAAACCAGATCATAAAGGACCAAAGCTTGCAATGAACACCCTCAAACATTGGAATCTTGTCTTGAAAGTTTTCCATTATTGCAAGAAGAAAACACTGGAGTTTCAGTTTCAAATTTTGGCTTTTCTTCAAATTGACATACCACAGTCTGTAAATAGAACCAGAACTGAAAAATCATTCTGTTTAAATTCCTTCATTGCCTTAGAAGTCCACCTCACCTATGGAGAATCAATGTAATTAGCTGTAATACGAACAGGTAATTAGGATCTGGTGACAGGCAAGCTTCAGATGAACTATTCCATTTAGAAAAGCAATCATAAATGTTTTTTTTCTGATTTCTTTTTGAGCTGGAAATCCTACAAGAACAGGTTTCTCTGTCCTGTCCCCCCCCCGATCCTTCCCCACTACAGAACAAAAATAGTCCATGGAAATGGCCTCGTCTTACAATATTTTCATCAAAATCAGTAAATGTGATGACACACAAAAATATTCTGTAAGTAACAAAGGTGTGTCAAAAGCTCTTTAAAAGTTTTGTTTGAGTTGCAACTAAATTTTTTGGTCAACCACAATTTTACCCCATTCAGGTGCTCAGAATCACATCCCTTTTTAACAGTGATGGAAGTTTGGATTTGGAGTTCATTTTCAAATGGATTTCTTTCATCCGTTTGATTTGGGACAGGATGGGAGAAGATGCGCTTAATTGTCAGGAATTTTAGCTTGTAACAGCCTTGAGCTATTTTGGATGGAATGCTGAATCATCACCAAAGGAAGGGAAAAGCTGGGCATGGCAATGGCAGCTGCACTAACTATAACCAGATTTCACTTACTTCAGTAATGCCTCCTTTTGGTCTTTCTCATCTCTGAACTCTAGGCCTGACATTTTCTCAGCATTTTCAGCTGAAAAATATCTTTAAGGTCAAAAATTTTCCCCAAATTCAGGGAAGATTTTGTGTCTTGCCTAGTTTAATGGACAAAGCCATACTATGTGTTATCAGTGGCGCAGGCCAATGTTTCGCTTTCGATATATTAAGAAATATTTTATTCCTAGACACTGCTTTGCACATATACAATCGGTATCAATACTGTACAGTTTGATCTAAAACACTTGTGTCCAAAAGTTGCCCCCAAATCAGTTGCGTCACTGTGACTTATTGTCCAAAGGCAGCTAAGCTGGAGACTAAGTCAAGGGAAATGCTGTCCAAAGGAGGACAGCAATAGCTGAAACGTATCTACTGCACCAACAGGATGTGAACCCTGCACAACATCTTCCTTTTTTGAGAATGCACACTCCTAACACAATAGAAATATTGGGCTGTGCTCCCACCTGGACTGCGCGAGTACCTCATAAGGCTGCTTAGCTGAATAGATTTGAAGGTTTTCCTTACTTGGCCTGGACTTTGGTGTGAAATATTCCCACGGGCAGATGCTCTTTTACACAGCGAACAAAGAGTGAAGCATCCCAGTGACCACAAAACAGACACACACGAGCCAAACCTAGGACAAGGTGGAAGCCTGCCTGGTGACCAGTTGCTCCACACCTGCCTCGGGGGCTTGGGGATTTTGTACATGGTGCCGTGAAATTTTATGGGCACTCCATCTATCATTGCATTGAGAAAAAAAAAAAAAAAAAGAAAAAACACAGCAAAAAGAATAAAATGAAGATTTTTATGGGCCTAGGAGGAGCTAACCTGGAAATGTCATTGGCACAAATAGAGCTGTTCAGCAAACAATAGCACTCTGATATTGCCACAAGTTTGTTTACCCAAACGTGGCCATCCACATTGTGAGTTCCACACCCTCCTGGTCCCCAGCCTGGTGAGCCTCCCCACTGCCCTCGGGCTGGTGGAACAAAAGGGCCTCTGTGATTGCCATGCTAACAGCTTTATTGCCTCCCTGACCTTGCTATTTTTAAAGAAACAGGTTATCTCAGTGACGTAAACAGGTCTTCCTCATGCAGTTTGTCATCCCACTGCAGGGAGCTGGAGCCTTTGGTCCTCACTCACTTGTACTGTTAAGTCAGCTGTTTCAGGTGCTCAGGAGCTTATGGCATTGGTTTCACTGAAAGCTGCCTAGATGAAGCAATATTGTCTTCCCAAATCACTCAGAAAATAGAGTTTTAGAACTTTTTTTCAAACTTAGTTTACCAAAATTGCTAGAAAGAGTTAAAATACGCAGATTCTGAGAGCCAAAACTTAAAAGAATGTCAGTACATCCTGGCTGCATGAGGGGAGATGCTTACGTGACATGCTGGATAGAGCAGGGATCAGTTAAATGTGTACTCTTGTTAGAAGTGAGAAATTGCAAATAGAAGTTCTAGTGCATGAATGATTCTCTGGAATAAGCACAATAAATAGGTAAATGACAAAAATGGCATTGTTCTCCTGCTTTGCAGGTGCTCATTGTAAAATGAGAGTGGACAGAATGACTAGGCACTTAGCTAGGGAATATTTCGGTTGGCTGAGTGCTACAGGTTTATTAAAGACTTAATGTCTAGATTATGTCTTCTGGAAGAGAGATGGATATGGTTTCAGAAAACGTTAAAAGTTTGGGTTAAATAAGAAAAGTACTTCATAATTTAGTAACTACCAAAGATTATCTGTACGTAAACTACTCGCTCAGAAGGATACGAATAAAATGGAAAAAGCCGCAGTCTTTCTCTAATTCTAAAATTCCTGCCTCCAGTCCTAATGCCATAAGCAAAGAAGTGCCCACAGCAAAGGCTAGACCAGCTCTGTCAGGAAGCCTTTCTTCAGCTCCCATGAAAACAGAACATCTTTTTCAGTCTCAGCTGGAATGAGGAAATGAAAGGGAAAAAAAAAATCTAATTCCTCTTGATCTAATGCAGTCCAAACGTGGCCAAAGGTATCTAAGCTGTTCCAAATCTTTTCATGAATCTCTATTCTTGTTGATCCCAGTGTTAAGTAGGTTGTGAGACCCTAACACAAAACTGCCTGGAAGATTTTCTTGATGCCTCTAAGACTGCAGGGAAAACTTGGGGGACATACGTTAAAGGAAGCAGTGTTCTCCCCTGCTCCACTACTACTGCGTAACCCTTGGGAATGGGAAGAGGGGCCTACGGGTCACTAAACACCTACGTTCCCTTTACAGGTGATGGAGATAGGTGCATCTGAGGCCTCCAGGGAGGAGCCGGTGGGTGTAAGCTGCACAGTGACAGTTTCCGTAACGTCAAAGCAAGAAGCGGTGGGTTAGAATGAAAATGCAGTTCAGTTGCTCTCCACTCCCCCTCCTATTCTGAAGAATTTCAGATAAGCAAATTTAAAATGATGTCATGGCTCCCACAGGACACTGCAGTGCATTGCCATTTGTCCAGCCAGAGTACAACTCTTATTAGTATGATATAACGCAGTAGCTGGGAACTCAATAGAAAAAAACAAAGCTGGAATTTAATAAAAAAAGACCTATAGCTTTTAACTTGTTGCCCTTAACATGCAGAGCTACTGTAAACGAGTGCCTTAACATGAAAACTCTGAAGACCAAAGAATTAAAGTAAATGCAATCAGCAGATTACTAAATACTGATGGGAAATTCAGAGCTATAGAGCAAAATCCCAGAGCATTAAAGGATTTACCACTTGGCATTGATGAGAAGCAAATCTTTGGATTTCCATTTCTATCCTTAATTAGTAACTGAGGTTTATTTTAGTCTAAACTAAGTCACAAAAGATAACACACCCTAAAAGAAAATAGAAAGCAGTAAAATAAACTTCATAAAGTATCTTATTAAAAACTAATAAGAAAAAAATAATAGATTCAAATGGAAAATCAATTTCCAGCACTTCCATTTCCTTTTGTTTTCTTGTCTTCCCACCCATACTCAGCTCTTTTCTAATAACATTCAGCTCTTTGCTAGAGAGGTTACCGAGGGTGGTAACAAAGATAGCATTTTAAACCCAGAAGGGAGGCTCCTTCTTAGAAGGGACATTTTAGAAGTGTTCTTACTCCTTCACAGCTTGGTTTTTGAAAGTTTGCTGTCTCCCTGCCCAGTTCCCAGGGCCCCTCACTGGAAGTAGGACCTAAAATGCATGATCCATGCTTCCACACAGCTTCAGCTCTGAAAAATACAGCTGTGTCAAATGGAGCATTTCTATAGAGATGCTTTGGGACAGGGCAAAGATAAGGTTCTTCTGGTTAACCAGAAGATCCCTAGCTTGGTTATCTGATGTCCCCATCTGCCGTTTGCATGACTGGTGATGTACTCCGGGGAGCTGGCTCACCATGGCACCCCAGTATGCTGGCAGCAGCCTGGCTGGGCTGGAGCATGCCCAGCCACCGAGATGCACCAGGGATTTGGTGTCTGATTCCCTGAACTGTGATACAGACTCCTACTGCAGCATTTCAAGCACTGCTTTTGCCCTGGCTTCAAGTAAAGCTGTGAAATATAAGCAGCTTGCTTCAGGACTGGAAAACAAAAAGAGCCCATGAGTAAAATCTGGAGAAGTACATAATAATGAGCCCAGCCCCAAATAAACCACGCGCTTCAGCAAGAAAGAAGCTAAAGTACCACCTCTGAAGTTTCCTCCCTTCCTCAGTGAACCCTAGAATACATTTGGTCCCCACAAAAATTTACTATAGAGTGGGCTTGCATGTGATTCCTGGGCTGAGGCTGGAAAGCGATGCCCAGGCATGACGGAGTAATGAAAGGGTGGCACGTTAGTGATTCTAAGGCAGGGAAAGTAGAACCATTTAAGGAGCAAGGTTTTAGTAAGATGCCCTGGCTGCACAGGTATGGGCTCAGTGTATGCCTAGAGTACCAAGGGAGGCAGCAAGACACATCTGAGTTGTTTGTTTCTTTGCCTTCCACGGCCGAAGGAAAGCAGGACATAGGACTGGAAGGGATCCCTTGAATCATCTGATATAACTCCTTCTATGGCAGGTACTAGGTCAAATAATTCCCAGAATATACCCCCTTTAAAAACAGTGATTCAGTCCTTTGCCCTGTTTTTACCCACTGCAGCTGCACCAGAGCCTCATTTCAGCATATTCTACTGCGTTCTGCTCACCTGTGGAGACCATTAGGAAAGATGGTAGAGACACAAGAGGATCTTAGATACAAGGATTAAATACTTGCAGCACAAAAGCCAAGGTCAGCAAGCTTTGTCCAAGAGTTAAAATACTCACAACAGCCTCATATGTGCAACAACATAACCTCTTGATTTCTCTGTTTAGCTCGGGATGTACCACACCAAATGGCAGTGGGGTCACTTCTGTGATAAGCTCAGTAGATAAAAGATTATCTTTTACATGAACGCAGCCTATTTAGCTCTGTTCAATTGCATTTGCTGGCTTCTTACCTTGGTCCTAAGCTGTCTGGAGCCCACAATGGACCACAGCCTAACTGCAGTCATGGTTTTGAGTTCCTTTGTCTGTATTTGGAAGCTGAGGTGGAACTACGTGCTCTCAGCTGCCCGTGTCTTCCTTTCTGTCTCCCGTTCTTCTCCTCTGCAGTTTCTTTCTGAAAGAAAGAGCAATGCTGGCTCCATCTGGGAATTCACCTCTTTGGTCCTGGGTTGAGCCAGAATTCAAATAGTATTTCTAGAGGTCTTACCTAGAATTCAACTTCACCTTGCCAAACACTGCCGTAAATTTCCCTCTGCTGCCCTTCTCCTATGTCACAGTGTGGACTGAGCTTGCCCAAACTGAAAATGTTGAGGCCAGAGGCAGGGACAAGGCTCCACTGTCCCTAGTGCAAACTTGCTGGTAGGGCCAGCAAAACTGGGCCCACCTCATGCGTTTGCCAGTTAGCCAGGACCTAGCGGACATGTGCAGTGCCTCATATGGTCCGTGGGCTTTTGGCTTCTGAGGACTCCAAGGTCCAGATCTACAGATCTGTCTCTCCAGCAGCCCAGTTACACGTCGTGTCACAGTCAGGGCTTTGAGTCAAATCCAGCCCCAGCACCAAACAGGCCCTCTAAGTTTATGAATCATCTAATGAGCAACACTGCATTAAGTACAGCCAATGCTAGAAGTTTCAAAGTTGGTATTTAGGACTCAAAAATTATTGTATGGCTTAAAAATGATGACTTTATAAAAAACCTACTTAAAGTTTATTTTATTCATCTTGTAGTTCCCAGTCCCTTGGGTTGACAACTAGACACTTGATGCACATTGTCAAAGTATTCATTATGAGCTAAAAGAATTAGAGATATGCATCTGAAAATGAACAGAGTACAGTCACATGACTGCAGGAGCTAAGCCTTAAGATAATAGAAAGATATTTAATTTATTATTTATTTATATAAAGATAAAATACCATTCAAAGTAACATCACAAGTAAGCTCCCGTTCAACTAGTTCATTCATGAAAACAAAACAAAACAAAAGCAAAACCTAAACAAAAGAAAAGACAAGACCCACAACTTGTTTAACAAATTAATTAACAGGCAGTGATATTTCAATTTATAGTCATTCATTGGATCCTTATTCTCAAGGTGTGCTCGTTTCGAGGCATTGATGGATATCTGCCCATCTGAGTTAGCTTATCTCAGCGCTTGAGCAGCTCACAGTCTTTAATGTATTTTGGTTTTGTGACACTTCTGCTGTTGCCAGGAGGAAGACTGCCACGGGGGAACGTGATGGGCGAGTGTGCAGAGCCATGAACTGGGACTACATCTCCCTTCTTATGGGGTGCCCTGTGCTAGCTCAGAGAGAAAGCAACTCCCTCTCTGTTTTTCTAATCTGTAAAAATAATAGCTCCATGTTCCCAGGGGCAAATGTCAGGAATAATTGCATGCAAATTGCACTGGAGCCATGCTAACGCACCCATTGCCACCCAAGGGCTCCTGAAGGGTTAATATAGAGGGCTCGCTGGAGTTCAGTTAATTTACAACTGGAGACCTTTATCATCTCACACTGACACTGAGGGCTCACATTTCGCACTTAATTACTTGTTCAGCAATCACGCCTGGAAGAGATAGATGTGTTTCTGTGTTTAGCCCATGCAGCTGTGAATTGTTTATTTACTTATCGTCAGGCTGGGAATGGCTGTAATTTAAAGGTTCAGATCTCTGCTACCCTGAGCGGTTCAGGTCTTCCTTTAAACACTTCCATATTGCCGCAGTGGAATTTTGCTGGAGATGCCCGTCTTCTTCTCCTGTTCCGGGTAGTGGGCCAGCAGGTGTTACTGGTTATCGGTGACTGTGATTATTTATGCTAAACAATGGCTGCCAAGTTCACAATCGTAATGCAGGATCCACGGAGATAAACTTGGGAAGGTAAAAAGCAAGCCAAGGAGATGAAGCGAGAGGAATCCCAGTAACTCAGCTGCTGGGAAATGACTCGATCCCTATCTCAGCGCTGGAATGGCTGAATCACCTCAGCTTCAAACAGTGGCTCACAGCAATTCATAGGCCAAACGGTGTAATTACAATTTAAGCTGTCAAATGGTGACCAGATGGCCTTATCTTTCACACCAGAGGCGTAAGAAGTTGGTAGGTGTGACCTTTCAACATACCAATCCACCTGCGCAGCGCATGAGGTCTGCGAAAGCCCGTGTTCCGGGCGCACCCAGCCGTGTGCACTGATGCCTGTTCTTGGCTTTGACAACTTCTGAGCAAAGCTGTGTAAAATCAACAGCATCCATTTTCACAGGGCTCCCATGTTGCACCACCCTTAAATGCCAAGACAGCAGCCACCATCGCTGGACTACTTCCCCACACACGGATGCAGAGGGTTACTGGAGTGCAAAGCAGGGGTGAAGCCCCCCTGTTATTCCCTTGGGGCACATACAGACCTCCCATCTATGTAGGAGTTGTGCAGGGCAAGAGAACCTCAGTTCAATAGCTGGCTGAGAAAATATGTCTCAGATGGAAAATTGGTGAAACTCCCTTCCAAGAGGGAGTAGCCACAACGGTATGTCCGTCCAGGCATTGCCAATTCATGTGGAGGCAGAGCTGCAATGCAAGAATGCCATCTTGCAGCTGTCCTTGTGATGTACTTGATGGAGGAGAAGATGTGGGAGGAAGCAGGCTGGACACGTCACCTAAAAAAGCCTAAGGTAGTTCCTGGAGAGCTGTCCTGGACAAACCCCAGTCCAGATTCCCGGCAGAGACCAGCTCCTGAGGTTAGGAGCTTGCTGGGGAGAATATCCTCCTAACCTGTCCCATCGCCAGAGGCAGCTCTCTCCAGCTGCCGGTAAAACCCAGCCTGGTCCCACACTGGCCAGACCCTGCAGGACAGCACACAGGTTTGCAGCAGGTCTCAGATTAGAGCAGTACTAAAAATAAGGACTTTGGGTTTGATTTTAACCCCAGTGAATTATGCCTGTGGGTAGGTGGAAGGGCTGACATCTATCATCAGCAGCAGAGCTGTCACCTCAAGACTCTTGCAGAAGCCAACTGCTTTCGGTTTGAAGAAAAGCCTTTCCTGTCCCATGTTCTTGTGAGAAACACGCATTTCTCCCAGTCCCAAGGTTATTTCCATCTCACAGATGAGGAGCAGGGGGTGCAAGATGACAGGGAACATGGCAAGGAAGGCAATTACAAAGAGGTGGTGCTTCCTAACATTTCTTTCTATTATCATCACCACTGGTGCTGTAACAAATTACTGATGTCTGAAGATGGAACATCATTAAAATGGTTTAATAGCAATTCATTACAAAGAACAGACCTGAACTTTCTGATTTTGAAGAAGTGTAAAAAGTAGTATTGGGCATACACAAACAAAGAAAAATGCAGATAATTCCAGGGTGATATGAGTTCTCTCAGAAACAAAAATACAATTTTATGTGTCACTTCAGTAAAGCCAAAGAAAGAAGAAAACAACCTAGATAGCTATAATTGAATTACACAAAATCCTGGAATTTGATGAGAGATAAAGTTACCACTAATTCTCTTAAAAAAAAAAAGAAGAAAGAGAGAAGATGAAATTAAAATGTCAAAAGAGCAGTGAGCTGCTTAATTGAAGATTTGGTTTTTGGGTGCGTTCACGGTTGTGTTGGCAGTGCGTCTCTGTACGCACTGAAGTAAAAACACTGCAAAACAGAAAACCTCCAAAACGCAACTTTTACAAAAGACTGAAATGAGCAGCTCAGAAATGCTGCAGGATTTACAACAGAGTATTACAAGGCAGAAACAATCACAAGCAAAGCCTGACCCAGTAACAGCCCTGTACGTTCAGGCGTGCCGGGGCTGGGAAGAGCTCTGCAGGCTGGATCCTAGCGGGTGGCACGAGCGGGTCGGACCCAGCCAGCTCCCAGGGTGGCCACCTCCACAGCCACCCGCTGACATGGAGAACAGAGAGAAATATTTGCCTCTTTCAATGTTTTGCTATTTTTCCTCCTTTTTTAACTTTCGCTTCTCTGACTGCTGGTCTGACGGTTAGCTGCAGCACGGGTGTGCGGGATCACAGCCTCAGCTCAGGTAAATGGGGATTTCCAGTGAACTATGAAAATTTAACTCAGATGAATCTCACCCCGATTTAACAGACACGGAATGACAGAAGGTAACTATTTGCTATAAAGAAAATTCCCAGGTCATAAGGGGAATTATTGCCAAGCTGCAAATAACCTGCAAGCACGGAGATTAAAAGCAATGGGTGCAACGAGCTATTTTAAATGCAAGTGCAGAGGAAAAAGGGAGAGCAACCCTTCTGCCGGCTCTCCAGCACCGCCACTTCAGTCGGGCTTTCCCACACTTACTGGAAATCAAAACAGTTTGCTGAGAGCCTAAGGGGATCCGAGAAGGCAAGGTGGACTGGGAAGCATGTGTGAGGGTCCTGCTGGGTGCTGTAGGATGCTGGCCCAGATGTAAAAAATACAGGGAGAGAGGGAGGACCGTACATCGCTGTGACATCGGTATTATTTTTGTCCTGAACCCACACAGCACTGGCTATTGTAACGAACTGACTCAGTAATAGTACTTTTCTCTAATGCATTTTTTGCACCAGGCGTTTGTAGCAGAGCGCCGGAGAAGATGTACTTCTGCAGGCGATGCCTCTTCGGCTCTGGGACCCGAGGGCAGAGGGGGGATCGCATACTCTGACAGTTGCTCATCATCATCCCGCCTTTCAAAGAGAATTTATTTGCCTGGCATGGAATATTTCCCAAACTGTTTGTATTGAGCAGCTTTTGATGCCAGCGATGAATATTACTATATAACTGAAAGGAATCAAAAGCTAAAGTGCCTGCATGTACATTTAATCTATCCAAACAGAAAATGTTTCTTAAAAAATTACGGCACTATTTTTATAACAAACCTCAGCCAAACTCAAAACTGAATAAATATAATATGTTCTTTTAAAACCAATTTATTTTTTTAATCAAGGCTAAAAATACTTTCCTTGCTTTCATTCATGAGCTAATACTTCCCCCCCTCACACTCGTGCTGGCTGCACATGGGAGCCCCGGGCTTTGCCTGTGCCGGGGTTTCTGCTGCGGAGGCTTTGGGGCTGAAACACCTCCCGAGGCTGGTGGGAAGGCAGATGCGAGCACATTAAGTTAGCATCATGACCAGTCTGTGGTTTGTACCTCTTTTTAGCAAAACCGTGAATAAGGCAAGAAAATGCCTCAAAGGGGCCAACAGTGATGGGAAAGGCAGCCACCCGAAAGCCCTGATCCACCAAGAGCCTAAATAAAGGCAGAGCCACGTGTATTTCTGCAGGATTATGCAAAGGTACCTATTCCTACTCGCACGCTGTTAAGGCAAGAATACAGAGTAGTCGTCTTCATGTTGCTAAAAACTGACCTGTATAGTTATTGCTACAACATAGTTTTCACTTTGTGTAGCTTATAGCAGAGTTTGGTCCTTCCACATTGTTTTTAATTATTATTATTATTATTACTATTTTATTTTAAATAGAAGGATGGTGCTGAACTTTTCCTGGGGTTGTTAAGCATTTATTTAGACTTGCATCATTGCCCAAGACCACAATTTGAATCTCTCAAGCCTCATCCCACGATCCTTTACTCCCCCCTAAACGCTGCGCATATTTGATTGCCTCATTAGGAGGAGGCTAACCAAACAATTTGCAGCATGCAAGTACCCTAAAACGTAGTTAAAAATTACTAGAGGAGACGGCACTTGGTGATGAATAGGCAAGCAGGGTGAACTGACCCCTGAGAGCTTACACATCCCCTTTTTGTTTGTTTGTGTGTTCTGTTGGACTTTCCAGGAGTTTCAGCTGCAATCAAACCCAGGGCCTTATTGTGTAGAAAAAAAGTGAAAATTCTTCAAATACTATATCCACGTTGACCATTTGCATATGTATTTTTTAAGAGGGGATGATTCTCGCTGCAAGCTATTATAAAAAAATATATTTCTATTTCTTCCACCTAATTTTCTTGTATGAAAGAGAAACTGTGTCTCGGTGCTGTGCCATTCCCCCTGCATTTGCGCGCTGCTTATTCGGCTGCCCTGCTGAAGGTCAAAAGCAGGTAATGTGTGTTGAAATTTCCACAGACCGAGGTAAGCTCTAAGGCTGTTGACTTTGATATCAGTTTTCTTCCACCCGAGGGGAAAAAAAAAAAAAAAATCATTCCAGCTCCTCATTGATTTTTCATGGAAGTCCACCATTTTCTCCTAGTTTAAGATCTGGTCTCTGATTTCTCTCTGATTATCATATCCCTCTGCCCCCCAAATGAAACCCTGCTTTGTTTCAGCGCAGGATGATGATATCACTATTACTGCACTAAGCACAGGGCAAAAATTCCAGTTCGCTAGATGAATGACAGAGGTTTCTTCAGAAAAAAAACAAACAAAAACCCCCAGTAAATGCGTCTTCATAAAAAGGATAAATAACGAAAGAGAAAGTTACGCGAGGCTTGAAATGGGAATGTAACGTGCCTGTGCCTTTGTGCAGAAGATGCTAATGAGCTCAGTGTTGCTGAAATAAGCACTGTCATGACTTTGAACGTTCCTTTTGGAAATCACACTTTGCTCTGGCTGTGTTTGTTTTGTTTTAGCTGACTGTCACTCTCTTCCCTGGCTTCAGCCCTTCTGCTCTTAGCTGCACACTGATACAAGGGAAAAAAATAGTTTGCATTTCTACAACTTCAGATGATACAACACGAATTGCTGGAATGAGCCACATATCTTTATGGTCCCCCCCCGACTCAAAAATGACCTTTAAACAAATAAAATCTTGGTCATCAACATGCTTAATTGGTGCAGAACCAGATTAGGACATTCCCATTGGGCTCCCGAGCGTTAAAGCCACTTTTCTTCAGATATATCAATATAGATCATGGTATTAATTCACCCTCTTGGGCTCTTGCAGATGTTACAGGGAAAGCATTTAAAACATGAAGGCTCAATTAACTACTGTTGGAGTCTAGAAATCTAAGGTATTAGAGTTAAAGTCATAACTTCTTTTCGTTGACTCGCATATTCAAATAGAGGTGCCATTCTGTGCCCACTACATTAAAAAAAGGGAAAAAAAAACACTTTTGAAAACTTCTGTTGTCAAAATAGCCAGAATATTCCCTTCTGTGAGAGCACAGGAAAGCCATATGGGTTATTAAAAGAAGTCAAACAAATCAGACTTTTAACATTTACTCAGATTATTAACCCAGGGAAAGAAAGGTGGTATCAGGAAGACAAAAGAGGAAAATTATTTGTAGTATGAGAAACTTTCATAGCCTTAAGATAAAAAACATTTTTTTCTAGCTAAAAGAAAACAAATACTTTACAATCTATTTAGCTATTATTATTCACAGATATTTCATCACACACATATATATAGCAAGCTAAGATTTCCGATACAGCTTACAAGTCATGCCTTTGACAAAATCTACAGTTCAGTCTTTGTGAATCAGGATGTTTTAAAGCCATTCAGGGAAACTTCTTTAAACTCTGTGGCTTGAGAGTAAAATACAGATTTGATTCTTTAGAACAGTTTTCCCTAACGAGTATAAATGTGAAGTCTGCCCTTTAAATTAAATGACAGCAAGAAGTCAGGGGGAAAAAAAACCAAACCAAACAAACAATAGCAAACAGTTTGAGACTGATTCTGCTCTTGCGAACCTTATGGTAAATAAGGGACCAGCTCTAATTTAGTTAATGAGTTTCCACCGGTGTAAATTAAATTAGACTAATTATTTAATGATTTAAACAGTCTCTGTCTTTGCAAACCAAATGGGGGGGGTGTTTAAGAGTTAAAGGATTTTTTCACATTTAGAAAAAATGCTGGCATGAGATATAAAAGCAGAACTCCAACAGACAGAATGTTACTGTGAGTAGAAAAAATATTTTTCTTAATTGATTTATAATTAATTGTCTTTTTTGAATTTTAATTATTTTATTGTTTAAAACTGCATCTATAACCTCTCAGATCAATAACAACTTGTGCTATATACATTTTAAAAGCGTTTTTTTATTGTCATCATATCTGTGCACAGCATGTGGCGTACCCACAGTTTGCATGCGTGTGAAATTCATTTGCCAACGCGCTCAGCTACCTCGCAAGATAAGGGCTGAATTACCAGGTGTCTGAACGTTTAGAAAACAGGAAAGCGTCGCCTATAATCTGTTACGCATTAGGTTTGATTGTTATGGTTTTTAAGTGCTGTAGAGTAGCCAGTTATTTTTATAACGCCTCTAATTGCGTTAAAGGCAGACACAACATGCGCAGTTCGGAGCAAGCAGAGTATTGATTTTCCTTCTTGGACACAGAAACCTACCCGATAGAATTATTAGCCTGTGGGCTGATAAGGCGAATGGCACTGCGAGGGTGTAACAAGTGCTGACAAGATCGATACGCGCGGGCGGTGGGAGCTGCCCCGCGCCCTCCCGCACTACCAAACCCGCAATGCCACCTAATGGAGAGCCCGCACCTAGCACCAGCCCAGCACGCCGCTCTCCTGACACCAACCCCGGCTTAGCTTTAACAGCTTTTTTTTTTTTTAAAAAAAGCAATAGTTTCGGTGGAAGAATAAAAAAAACCCGTAGCAAAGGGTGGACAAATATTTGGGTTGCCTTGTTTGATGTCAAAACTTGGAATGAGCAGCGTCGTCTCGACCCGTCCCTATCTCACGGGCAGATGCACGTGGCCCCGAAAGTGTGAGTCTCGGTTTTATATGGGGTGCACAGCTGACGCGGTAGCTTAGATTTATTATCTTGGTAGAAATCCCCCATTCCTGTTAGGCAGAAAACTTGGAGCCGTGACCCGCTTGCAAAGCGATGTGAAAATACGCTCCGATGCGCTACTCCCTGCTCCCCGAAGCTGGTGATGACATGCCTTCATCTTCCCCATCGCTCACACCACCGTGCCCCAGCTCACGCACCCGGATACGCACAAGCACACACGTACACGGCTGCTCGCACGCGGCCATTTGCAGAGAGACGCACATGGAGAGAGCAGGGCGCAGAGACACAGAGTAAATACGCCCTTGCCGCAAACTGCCCTGCGCACGCTGTACCTGCTTTCTGCGGCCTGACAAACGTGGGGTGTGCATGCACCTTCCCAGGAACGTTTACGCACACGTTCCCAGGCGGGCATGCACCAGCGCTGGCAAACACGTGCAAGGTTATTTATACACAGGTATGTAAGGAAAGGGGGCACTTTGGGCACTGACCAGATCCACTCAACTGCCCAAACCCAGGGGAAACCCTGTCCAATCCAAGCGAATTACACTGTGTTTTCAGTGGTGCAGCTAACAGTTTGACCAGCTTTTAGGGCTGACTCCCAAACCAGGCCCTAATTTGACGATGATTTAAGATTACCACCCTAGTTAAATACCCTTGGACATAAGACTATCAGCAAGCAGTTTGGATTTTGCTCTCCCCTTTCCCTGTTGCAGCTGAACAAAGCACCGTTCTCTCTGACTCGTACATGTTTTCCTTTACACTGTACCCAGGATTTTCTTCTAATTTATTTCTGTAAGGCCTGATCCAAAGCTCCTGCTGATTTCAGGACGTCTGGGATAGGGCCCTGCGTGTCCTCAGCTCCTGACCCGCTGCAGACGAGTCTGAAGTCTGTGCTCATTTGGATGATGAGCATCAGGCCACAGAAAAATAATTTAGAAGGTGGCGCTGGGAGGGAAAAGACAGTCTTTTTCTATAAAGTGTGCTATACTCATGTCAAGGTTTACACCCCCACCCCCACCTATTTCAAGCATATTCTAGTCTGGTAACGTTAGGGATAAAAATCAACTATAAGAAAAAAGCAACAGAACGAAAGGCAGGAGTTAAAGCTAGCAGAGCTAGTAAAAAAAAAAAAACAACAGTGCAAAGGGTAGCACTGCCCTCAAAAAAAGAGAAAAAAATCGAAATAATAGTAAAATAAACTCAGATGAGCCCAACAACAGAAAACCCAGAGCAAATAAAAGCGAGTGGAACAGATTTCCGTGTTTACTTTTCTTTCTGCAGTTGGATCCCTTGCCGTAGCCACAAGAACTGCAAGGATAGGATGCAAAATGGGAAATAAAAGACAGGAAAAAGAAAGAAAAAAGAATTTTTTTAAAGCAATTTAAGGGCAAGGAAGCAAATGGAGAGGCTCCAGCCCGGGCCGGGGAGGGGCAGCGGCTCTGCAGAGCCGGTACCGCTCCCCCTGCCCGGGCTCCCTCCCAGGAGCTCGGCGCGTTTCTGCGAGGCAGAAGCTCGGAGCGGGGAAAGGGATGGTGCAAACCCCGGGCTCGGAGGGGAGGAAGAGGAAGAGGAGGAGGGTTTCGGGACGGGGAGAAGGAAGAGAAAAATTCCGGTACATACAGCTCGGCGAGTCCACCAGCCCCCAGCCTCCGCTTCTCTCTCTCTCTCCCTCTTAAGTCAAAAAGGAAATGCGGTTCTTTTTTTGCAGAATCAGAAAATGAACCATCAGGAAGTTGGCAAACTCTCTAACCAAACAATCAATCGAGGAAACGCAACAAATTCGCGCGGGCCGTGCGCTTTGGGCAGGGAGGGGAGCGAGGGCCGACGGGCGGCCCCGCGCAGTCCCGCGCAGGGCAACGCGCACCGCGGGCAGTGCTCCGACCCGCAACACGCTCTCGTTGCTGTATTTTTACCCTGCTGAAACTCATCCTCCGGGGACAGGTACGCGGCCGCGGACCCCCAGCATCTCCCGCGGCTGCGGCCGCCCGGTTTTGCTTTTTCGGATGGCTGCGGCAGCGCGCAGGGCAGGGGCGAAGGGTGCCGGCCGGGGTCGTCCCCCCCACCCCCGGGGCCGCCCGCCCCGCGGGAAAAGCGGCCACGGGCCCTCTCGTCCCAGGAAGCGCGCACAGGGAGACGCCCCCG
>Ga0181612_116768_pt1 | contig 19022 bp, 15 predicted proteins | sample HoacroProtozoa21_FD_119630 | JGI IMG/M metagenome (GOLD analysis project Ga0181612, IMG submission 119630) | Hoatzin crop microbial communities from Cojedes, Venezuel. Combined Assembly of Gp0051906, Gp0051904, Gp0051908 | reverse complement strand
TTGTTAGCTTGATTATCAAAACCGTTAAAAGCTTGGTTAGGATCGTTGAATCCAGGTTGTTGATTCATATAAGATTGGCTAGGATCAGCAAAGTTTGATTGTTGTCCACCAAAATCTTGATAACCATTATTAGCTTGATTATCAAAACCGTTAAAAGCTTGGTTAGGATCGTTGAATCCAGGCTGTTGATTCATATAAGATTGGTTAGGGTCAGCAAAGTTAGATTGTTGTCCACCAAAATCTTGATATCCATTATTAGCTTGATTATCAAAACCATTAAAAGCTTGGTTAGGATCATTGTAACCAGCTTGTTGATTCATATAAGCTTGATTAGAATCAACAAAATTAGGCTGCTGTTCAGGAAAACCTTGATATGCATTATTTGCCTGGTTTTCGAAACCTTGGTAAGCGTTGTTCATTTGGTTTTCAACACCTTGATAAGCGTTGTTCATTTGATTCTCGAAACCATTATATGCTTGATTAGCATAATTGTTTACTGCATTATTAAAATTTTCAACCCCATTGTTTACTGTATTGTTAAAATTTTCAACCCCATTGTTTACAGTATTTTCTAAGTTCTCATCGTTATTTTTCTTTAGTCTACCCATTTTAGACTCCTTTCATTCCATAGATAGTAACATTATAAAGTAAAAAAAATAATTATACAAGAAAATGGACAAAAAAGTTAAAAAAAGATTTTAAAAGACAAGCTGTTATGATAAAATGCGTATGTGCAAATAAAATAAGAAAAACAATATTGCGAATAAAAAAGGAAAAAATTGATATAAAATAAAATAAGTGAATGATGACTTAAATCGAAAAACAAAAATGGATGAGCAAAAGAAGAAAAATAAAAGAAGAAAAAAGATAAGCGAAAAGAAAAAAAGATAAGCGAAAAGAAAAAAAGATAAGCGAAAAGAGAAAAAGAGGAAAAAGATAAGCGAAAAAGAGAAAAAGAGGAAAAAGATAAGCGAAAAAGGAAAAATAAAAATAAAAATAAATTAAGAGGAATATAAAATGGAAGAGTTAAAAAAAGAGGTTCAATATGTAAAAGGTGTTGGACCGGCTAAGGCTAAAAGCCTGCAAAAACTTGATATTCATACTCTGGAAGATTTAGTGACTTATTATCCTAGAGACTATGAGGATAGAAGTAAAGTTAAAAAGTTAAAAGATGTTGTTGATGGTGAGAAAGTTTGTGTTGAGGTTCGTGCCATTTCAAATGTTGCTGTTAAAATGATTGGACGAAATCGCAGTATTGAAAAGATGATGGCAACTGATGAAACGGATAACATTTCAATAACGTGGTTTAATCAGCCATATATTTCTAAGCAAATTAAGATGGGGAAGAATTATAGATTTTATGGCAAGATTAGCAAAAAAATTGGAATGATAGATATGAATTCGCCGGTTTTTGATGCTGAGGGTAGCACAAAAAACACTGGAAAAATTGTTCCGGTATACCCATTAACATACGATGTAACAGCTAATAGCCTTAGAAGCATTATGAAGAATGGATTGGAATTAGTTGGAAAATTTGATGAAATAGAGCCGGAATATATTGTTCAAAAATATAATTTAGTTGATTACGATAGAGCAATGCATCAAATTCATTTTCCGGATAGCTTTGAAGATTTTAAAAGAGCGCGTTATCGACTAGTATTTGACGAGCTTTTAGGAATGCAGTTGGGATTACTTGAATTAAAGAACCAAAACCAAGTAGCAAAACGTTCAGTAAAATATGATAAAAATGCGCAAATGTCAGATGTTATAAATGATTTACCATTTAAATTAACAAAAGCTCAATTGAGGGTTTTGCAAGAGATTGATGATGATATGAGCTCAGATAAAGTAATGAATAGATTGTTACAAGGAGATGTTGGCTCGGGTAAAACGATAGTCTCGTTAATTGCGGCATATAAAGCGGTAAAGAGTGGCTATCAAGTTGCGGTTTTGGCACCGACAATGATATTAGCGAACCAGCATTATGAAAATTTCAAAAAGACATTGAGCAAATATAATATTGAAATTGTTAATCTTGTTGGAGGAATGAAAGCAAAAGAAAAACGTGAAACACTTGAAAAAATAAAGAATGGCGAAGCACAAATTGTAATTGGAACTCATGCGTTATTGGAAGAAAATATCGAATTTAAAAATTTGGGTTTTGTTGTAACTGATGAGCAACACCGTTTCGGAGTAAAGCAAAGAAGTGCGATTGTAGCAAAAGGAAACAATCCGGACGTGCTTGTTATGTCGGCAACACCGATTCCACGTACGCTTGCATTGATTTTGTATGGAGATTTGGACGTTTCAATTATTGATGAATTGCCGCCAAATAGAAAACCTATACAAACAATTGCAATTGGGAAAAGCATGGAGGAGCGTGCAAACAATTTTATTAAACAGCAAATTGATGAAGGGCGCCAAGTGTATGTGGTGTGTCCACTTGTTGAAGAAACCGATGATGTAGAAATCGCGCATTTAAAGTCGGCAACGGAATTGGCTAATGAATATCAAACTAGCACTTTTAAGGATTATAGAGTGGCTTGTTTGCACGGCAAGATGAAAGCAAAAGAAAAAGATGAAATAATGAATAAATTTAAGGACGGAGAGATTGATATATTAGTGTCAACGACGGTAATTGAGGTTGGAGTTGATGTTCCGAATGCTTCAATTATGATGATCGAAAACGCCGAACGATTCGGACTTGCGCAATTACACCAGTTGCGCGGGCGTGTTGGAAGAGGACAGTATAAATCGTATTGTATTTTGAAATATTCAAGCAGAGGAGAAAACGTTAAAGAAAGAATGAATACGATGGTTAATACAAATGATGGAATGAAAATTGCTGAAAAAGACTTGGAGTTGCGTGGTAGTGGCGACTTTTTCGGCACAGCACAACATGGTTTGCCGGAATTTAAAATTGCCAATTTATTCGAAGATGTTGAAGAACTGAAAGAAGTACAAGCATTAGCGATTAAAATAATGAATGAAGACCCGCAATTGAAATTACAAAAGAATGAAAAACTTAAAAAATTAGTCAATAAAAAGTTTAGCTCAAAAGCGGAGATAACTATATAACAAAAAATCAAACTTAAAAAATTAGTTAATGAAATTCAACACAAAATTGAAACAAAATAGTTAATAAAAAGTTTAGCCCAAAAGCTGAAACAATAATTTAGCAAATTTGCCTCAGATTCTTTACAAGTCTGAGGTTTTAGCATATAATGTATGTGCAGATTTTAGGCTTAAAACAAGGCAAAAATCAAAAAAACGAAAACAAATAAAAACAAGTTAAACTTAATAACGAGAATAAATTAAATTTAAAATAGCCAAACCAAAACAAGCAAAATAAAAAATAAGTTAAAATCTGAAAATACAATCGAGAATAAAAAGTAAAAAGGAAGAACAAAAATGAACGAAAAGAAGAATCAAAACAATGTTGAAAATGCAAACGTAACGCAGAAAACAAATAATGTTGAAAATGATGAAGTGGAAGAATTAACACAGGAAGATGTTAATAAATTGATAAAAGTTAGAATGGATAAGCTTCAAAAGCTACGCGATGAGGGCAAGGATCCATTTGAAATCACAAGTTTTGCGCGCACTCATTTAACTTCAGAGGTTAAGGAAAAGTTTGACGAACTAGAAAATAAAGATGTTTCAATTGCCGGAAGAATCATGAGCAAGAGAATTATGGGTAAGGCTTCGTTTTGCCATATTCAGGATGCTGATGGAAAAATTCAGTTGTACGTTTCAATAAATGATTTGGGCGAAGAAGCATATAAACAGTTTAAAGAAGATGATATAGGAGATATCGTAGGTGTTACAGGTTTTGTTTTCAAAACCCGTACAGGCGAAATTTCGATTCATGCTAAGGAAATGACTTTGTTAAGCAAGTCACTAAGACCATTACCGGAGAAATTCCACGGATTAAAGGACACTGACCTAAGATATAGACAACGTTATGTTGATTTGATTATGAATCCGGAAGTTAAAGAAACTTTCATGAAGAGAAGTGCAATTATTAAAGAAATTAAGAATGTGCTTGATTCGAAAGGCTATGTTGAGGTTGAGACACCAATTCTTAACACAATTTCAGGCGGAGCAACTGCACGACCATTTATCACTCATCATAATACGCTTGATATCGATATGTATCTAAGAATAGCAACTGAGCTTAATTTGAAAAGATTGATTGTTGGCGGTTTTGATAAAGTATACGAGCTTGGAAGAGTCTTTAGAAATGAGGGAATGGATTTAAAGCACAATCCTGAATTTACCTCAATTGAGCTTTATGCTGCATATCAAAACCTAGATGATATGATGTCGCTTACTGAGGAGATAGTGAAGAGCTGCGCTGAGAAAGTTTGCAAAACCTTAAACATTACTTATCAAGGAACAGAAATAAATTTAGATGGAGATTGGAAACGCATAACAATGATCGACGCAGTAAAGGAAGCTACTGGCATTGATTTTAATGATATTGAAACTGATGAAGAAGCGTTGAAAGCGTTGAAAACACTTAAGATTGAGCCTGATCCAATTAAGCAAACAAGAGGTGATATATTAGCTCAAATATTCGATGAAAAAGTTGAAGATACTTTGGTTCAACCAACTTTTGTATACGAATATCCGATTGAGAATTCTCCATTGGCAAAGAAAGTTCCGGGAAAAACTAATATGACTCAAAGATTCGAGTTATTTATAGGTGGAAGAGAATATGGCAATGCTTTCTCAGAATTAAATGATCCGATTGACCAGAGGGAACGTTTCTTAAATGAAATTAAGAACAGAGAAAAAGGTGACGAAGAAGCTGGAATGATGGATGACGATTATATTAGAGCATTAGAAATTGGATTACCACCAACAGGAGGTTTGGGAATTGGCGTAGATAGATTAGTTATGCTTTTGACTGACAGTGCATCAATTAGAGATGTATTGCTATTCCCAACAATGAAACCGGAAGATTAAAATGCAGGACTAATTGACAGGACGATATCTAATAAAGTTAAGAAACCAAATAAAGTAAAGTGACTGCAAAAATAAAAAGTGGACGAATAAGCGAAACGGAAGCGGTCACGAAGAGAAAACCAAGAGAAGCAAATAAAAGGGGTTACATAGGAGGAAAGATGAATTTAGGGTTGAAATCAAATCCTTGGATGATTGCAATATTGATATTTTTAGCAATTGAAAATGTAATGTCATTTATAAGTGGCGGAGGAACAATTCTTGATTTAGGAATATCGCTGGTTGCGGTTTTGATAGCAATTACATTTCACGAATTCTCACATGCGTATGTTGCTGATAAACTAGGCGATGACACACCACGAAGACAGGGGCGCTTAACATTAAATCCGTTAGCACATATTGATCCATTTGGATTCATATTATTGATTTTTTGCGGATTTGGTTGGGGAAAGCCTGTCGAAATAAATTCATATAATTTTAATAGAAAAATAACAATGCGAAAAGGCAATGCATTAGTAGCGTTAGCCGGGCCAATGATGAATTTTATGCTAGCACTTATTTTTTCTATTGTGTATGGTTTATTATATAGGTTTTGTTCAGTAGAATTTTTCTACTCAACAACAGGAGAAATATTGATGTACTTATTGGGAGCATGCATATCAATGAACGTAGGGCTTGGAGTGTTTAATCTTATTCCATTGCCACCATTAGATGGCTCAAAAGTGCTACTAGCAATACTTCCTGAAAAAATAAGAGTGTGGTACGAAAATCATCAACAAGTATTGTACATTGTATTTTTGATTTTATGGGTTACACCACTAGCCTCAAGACTTATAACTCCTGCAATTACATTTATAACAAATAAATTGTTAACGCTGATTAAATTTATTGTTCAATACTAGATTAATAATCTAATTAAAGATTAAAGCTTATATCAAAATCATGTGCTTGTTATCTCAAAAATGAGAAACTGTATGAAAGCGATGATTGGTATGGAGAAACTTTATGAAAGCGATGATTGATATTGAGAAACTTTATAAAAGCGATGATTGATATTGAGAAACTTTATAAATGCGATGATTGATATATAGAAAAATATGCGTTTGTTGAGCAAAATAAAAAGTAAAAAGAAAAGGAGGGCAAATGAAGGATATAATTACACTTGGAATTGAATCTAGTTGTGATGAAACATCAGTTGCGGTTGTAAAAAATGGCCGCGAGATTTTATCAAATGTTATCAATACGCAAATACCAATTCACACGTTATATGGTGGCGTTGTACCAGAAATTGCCTCTCGAAACCACATAGAAAATATTTCAGCAGTTGCTGCAGAAGCAATGAAACAAGCAGGCATCGACTTTAAAGATGTTGATGCAGTAACTCCAACATATGGGCCTGGACTAGTAGGAGCATTATTAGTAGGAGTTTCGTATGCTAAAGCTTTAAGCTATGCACTTGATATTCCACTTGTAGGAGTAAATCATTTAGAGGGACACATTGCAGCAAATTACATTACTTATAAGGATTTGAAGCCACCATTTATATGCATGATGATGTCGGGCGGAAATACTCAAATAGTATTAGTTAAAGATTATACTAAATTTGAAATAATTGGCAAAACCATAGACGATGCAATTGGGGAAGCTTTTGACAAGATTGCAAGAGTTATTGGACTGGAATATCCAGGAGGGCCTAAAATAGATAAATTAGCACATGATGGAGAAGCGACAATTGAAATTCCGAAGACACATTTTGAAAATTTAAACTTTAGTTTTAGTGGAATCAAAACCGCAGTCATAAATATTTATCACAAAAACCCGAATATAAATAAAGCTGACTTGTGCAAGAGTTTTGAAAAAACAGTAACTGATATTTTAATTACAAATGTAAAAAAAGCAATTGAGCAAACTGGAATAACAACGGTTGCGCTTGCTGGAGGCGTTAGTGCAAATTCATATATAAGGAATGAATTTCTAAAATTGGAAGAACAAGACGTGAAAATTTATATGCCGGATTTAGGATTATGTACGGACAATGCAGCAATGATAGCATCGGCAGGGTACTATAATTATATGGCAGGACAAAGAAGTGGATTAGACTTAAATGCATTGCCGGATTTAAAATTAAATGCAATTGAATAAAATACAATTGAACAATTTGAAGCTAGCAATGCAGAATTAGACTAAAACCGAATGGAACTGATAATTCGAAATTGGCAAAAAGGAAATATATATGGCAATTTATTTTATAGCAGATTTACATTTATCTTTTACAAATCATAAAATTGAAAAGCCAATGGATATATTTGGCGAAAACTGGGAAAACTTTGAAGAAAGACTAAAACAAAATTGGATTGATGCAGTATCAGAAAATGATTTGGTTGTAATTCCGGGAGATTTTTCCTGGGCGACATATCTTGATGAAGCAATCGAAGATTTTAAATTTCTAGATGCTTTACCTGGAAAAAAACTAATCTCAAAAGGCAATCATGATTACTGGTGGGAAACACTTGCACACATGCAAAGATTTGTAAAAGAAAACGATATAAATTCTGTAGAATTTTTAATGAACAACTCATATGAGTTTGAAAATAAAATCATAGTTGGAACCAGAGGATGGCTATTAAATGACAAAGAAGATGGCGAAAGAATGATAGCACGTGAAGTGAATCGTTTAGAACTATCAATACAAGATGCATTGAAAAAAGAGAATGCAGAATTGAAAGGACAAACTGACAACAAAGCGCATACAGATAAAACAGAACAAACAGCGAGTCAAAAACAAGACAAAGAAATAATTGCAGTGCTACATTATCCTCCTGTAAACAAGGAAATGGTCAGTAGAAACGAAGCAGGACCTTTTATAGAAACATTAAAAAAATATGGAATTCAAAAATGTTTTTATGGGCATTTACATGGAGAATCGCATAATGATGCAATTGAGGGCGATTATCAAGGCGTTCAGCTAAAATTAGTTAGTGCAGATTATTTAAATTTTAAACCATACTTATTAAGTATATTCTAATGAAGCATATTCTAATGAAACATATTCTAATGAAGCATATTCTAATTAAGTATATTCTAATGAAACATATTCTAATTAAGTATATTCTAATAGGAGAAGACAAGAAAAAATGAAGAATTTTTTAATTAAGCGAATCTTAATTTCACTGATTGGACTAAGTATTTTATTAGTTTTAATTTCTGTTGTAATTAAGGCATTGGGAAATAGTTCGTTGGCGGCAGAAGAAAAAGAAATGTCCACCGCGGAGCAAATTTCGGCAAAATTGAATATTGAAATTCCGATTGTAAAGCAAACTGCAGCACATTTAGATAACATCGAAACAATAATTTCAAATAATGAAAAAGAAATTAAAACTGAAAAAATGGAAGAAATCGAAACTGACCTTGAATTTACAACTCAGTACAGAAAAAATGATTCTTTAGCGAAAGGCAAGATTCAGGTTTTGCAAGAGGGTGAAGATGGCAAACAAAATTCAACGGTAAAAAATACTTATCAAGATGGAATTTTGATTTCACAAGAAGTCATAAAATCAGAAATCACAAAGCCATCAGTTGACAAAATTGTAGAGATTGGTACAGCAGCAAACGACAACACTTACGTTCCAATTGTTGGCGATCAACTAAAAGTCACAACGAATAGCTCAACCCTAAAAAATGATAAGAGTATTTCGGCCGAATCAGTCAGAACCTTATCATCAGGCGATATGCTAACTCTTGTAAAAGCTGAAGATAATTGGTACCAAGTGCAAGTTGATGAACAAACTGGTTGGATAGAAAAAGTTAGCGTAACATATTTTAATCCAAATGCAGAAACTGACGGTGATGAAAACAATTTGCAATACACTAAGGAAGATTTAACTTCAGGAATTGGATTCAGCATGTTGTTAAACAAACCAAGTGGTTTAACGTTGGAGCAGTTTAAGCAGGTTTTGTCAGGAAATGCAAGCGACACAAATAAAATTTTTGAAGAAAACGCAGAATATTTCTACTATGCTGAACAACAATACAATATAAATGGATTATTCTTGGCTTCAATCGCAATACACGAAAGCGGTTGGGGAACATCATATATAGCTTCGACAAAGAAAAATTTATTCGGATATCGAGCTTACGATAGAGACCCGGCAGGAAGTGCTTCAACATTTGCAACTTATGCAGAGGGAATCGACCTAGTGGCAAGGGTTTTGGTTAAATATTATTTAAACCCTAAAGGAACAGCAATTTACGGAGGCGAAACAGCAGAGGCAACATACTATCACGGATCAACAATTTCATCGGTAAATGTTTCGTATGCAACCGACAAAAACTGGGGAAACGCAGTATATAAATGGATGCTATATTTGTATAATAGATTGTAAAATTTCGTCTTGCTATTTTATAATTGTTAGTGTAATATTATTAAGAATGTGGAGGAGAAAATGAAGGGAATGACTAGAGTTCTTGCAATACTTGTAATTGCAACAGTTATGGCGATTTTAGGCAGTGTTTCATTTGCGACAACTGTTGGAACAACAAGCTTAACAAGTACAACAACTAATACTACAAATGAAATAATAAGCCAAGAGACAAAGAGTAAATTGGTGAATATAAAAGCAAGTGAGCTAAAATCAATAGAAGACTACACGACTGCATATGGAAGCAATGTATATGGAATGGTTGCATATATATTAAATAAAGTACGTATATACAGTATACCTCTTGCATTTGTTGCAATCGCGATAAGCTCGATTTATCAATACGTCGTAGGTATTAGGCACTTAGAAAATAGAGACAAAGGATTAAATTCTATGATTACGGTAGTAACACTATTTATAATCTGTCAAATATTACCATTATTATTTGCAATCATAGTAAAAGGTTGGAGGAGTTAATAAATGAAAGTTCTTTTTGCGCTAAATAACGAAAGTAGCTCACAAAGTATAATACAACAGTATCAACAAACTTATAAAGACATTATCACAAGTAAAAATGTTTATTTCTTTAATGCAATTATTAAAGAATTAGCAAGGGACAAAACCTATGATGCTGTAGTAATTGGAGAAGATTTAGAACCCGTATCAAATAATAATTACGATCAAATGGATAAATTTCTTCTTGAAAAACTTGATGATATCAGTGATGAAGCATCAAGAGCAACAGGAGAAGATATTCCAATAATATTTATATGTTCGGATAGACGTACTAAATCTGATCAACTTTTGAGACAACTATTTAGCATGTCTATTTATAATGCTTTGGTAGCTTCAGATAGAAATGTACCTGAAGTTTGCCGTTTGATAAATAGACCAAGAAACAAAAAGGAAGCTAAAAAATATTATCAATTAGAAGCAGATGAATCGACATACCAACCAGCAACCGATGAATTAGTTAGTGAAGATCAAATTAAAAACATATTAAATTATTATAGTCAATTGGGCGGGAATGAAGCTAAATACGGACCTACATTTGAAAGAATAGCCCAACAATATGATGACTCACAGCTACGATTAATTGTTAAATTTTTGCCAATGAGAGTTAAAGCCGTGTTAGAAACAAGCAGCCCGAAATATCAACAATTGATGACCGGCGGAACAGTTTTATCAAATGGAGCTTATTCAGAATATTCTCAACAAGATGCGAGAAAACCTCAATCATTAGCGTTTTTTGAAAAAGATTTACAAGGAAGTAAATTAGAGAGTCCGGTTGTTATTCCATCAGCAATGGATTTTAGCAACGCAGTACAAACGGCTCCATCAACACAGAATCAATATAATATGCAACAAGCTAATATGGGGATGAATACCGATGCAGGAATGAATGCTAATATGGGAATGTATACCGATGCAGGAATGAATGCTAATATGGGAATGTATACTGATGCAGGAATGAATGCACAACAGAATGCATATCAACAATCGTATTCGCAATCATATCAACAAACGAATCAACAACCATATCAGCAAGCATACCAACAAACGAATCAACAACCATATCAACAAGCATACCAACAAACAAATCAACAATCATATCAAGAACCATATCAACAACAAAGTTTTACTAGTCAAGAAATAACAACACAACAACAGGAAGCAATGAATTATGGTAATGGGGTTCAATATGGAATGCAAAATCAAAATCCATATCAAGACCCATTTGCACAGCCGGATATGCAAACTATGCAAGATCCGTTCGCTGTACAACCAACAGAGCAATCGGCACAAAACCCGTTTGCTGTTGATATGAATCAAAGTGCAAATCAAAACATAAATCAAAATGTGCAAACTATGCAAGATCCGTTCGCTGTACAACCAACAGAGCAACCGGCGCAGGATCCGTTTGCACAGACTGATGAGCAAGCAAACACGCAACCAGTTCCAGCATCAAATGAGCAAATTGATGGCGAATTACAAGCAGTTATAAATGGACAAGTTGTTGAACAACCACATGAGACAAATATCACGCAAAATAATAATATGCAAAGTGCATCAAATATAGAAAATAAAAACCATATAGAAAATGAAGAACGTATAGAAAATTCAGTTATAGAAAATGAAAGCCATGTAGAAAATTCAAATACAGAAAATGAAGAACATGTAGAAAATTCAAAGATAGAAAATGAAGGTCATGTAGAAAAATCAGTTGCAACGGAGAATGTTGAAGAGATTCCTACTGAACATAAGCGTGGCAGAGGAAGACCTCGCAAGAATCCATTACCGGATGCACAAGAAACTCAACAACAAAAAAGAGGAAGAGGCCGTCCAAGAAAAGTTAAACCTGAAGAAGAAAACACTTTAGATGAAGGTATTGCTTCAAATAATGAAACAAACAGTGATTTCAACAAAGAAACAGATAATGAATTCAATAATGAGATAGACAATTTAGTAGATGATAGTGATTTACTAGATAACTCGGAAGAAGAATTGAATAGCAATCAAGGACAAGAATTACACAGTACTCAAGCAATTACAAGAAGCGAACAATCACAAAGTGAAAATGCCACAAGGCAAATGCAACAACCAACAAATGCAATTGATGCACAAGAATTGCTTGATGAAGTAGATTTTGATGCGTTCGATTTTGGAGAAGAAGCAGACAGTAAAAAAAAAGTGAATAAATTGAATAATGCACCAATGCAGGGGCAAACTTCAGCACAATCGACGACATCGACAGCGCAAACTTCAGCGCAATCGATAACACCGACAGTACAAACTTCAGCCCAATCGACGACATCGATAGCACAAACTTCAACGCAATCGATAACACCGACAGTACAAACTTCAGCCCAATCGACGACACCGACAGTACAAACTTCAGCACAATCGACGACACCGATAGCACAAACTTCAACACAATCGACAACAACAGCACCAGCGCAAGCATTGATGTATGCAACAACTCCGTCATTAACACAGTCAACAGCACAATTCCAACCATCAACTCAATTGGATACGCAATCTTCAATGCAAGCACCGATGCAACAAGATCCATACATGATGGATTATAATGCATTTGAATATGATGGAATGATTGATAATACAACATTCAGAGCTTCGGACTATCAACCATATGAGAGAAATAGACCAAAGCAAGATATACAATTTGACCAATATCAAAATGTTATATCATCTGCTGATTATCAAGACTACTATGGAAATGATTTAACCGAAAATAATTATTATTATGATAATAAACAAGCTCCAACAGTAGGAAACGGAAAAATTGTTTCATTCGTTGGTACAAGCAAAAATGGTACATCATTTTTAGTAAATAATTTAGGATTGTTGCTTTCTCAAGGAGGTATCAAAACCGCAATAGTAGATGCAACGAAGAATAAAAATTCATACTATATGTTTACTAACAATGATCAACAATTAAGTAAAGTAGCTGCTAATAGTTTGAAGAAATTAGCAGAGGGAGAAGTACAAGGTTTAAGTATAAATCCATCGTTAACTTTATTTACAGGATTACCTGGAGATATTGATGAATTATATTTAAATATTGATAATATTGTAAACTTGTTGTCTATGAGTTTTGATGTAATTCTTATAGATTGCGATTACAATACAAACGAAAGATATTTTGGAAGATCAAACGAAATTTATCTTGTTCAATCAATGGATGCCTTTACAATTCAACCACTAACAAAATTCTTAAGTGATTTGAAAATAAAGGGAATATTGGATGAGAAAAAATTAAGAATAGTTGTAAATAAATACATAAAAATGAAAAAGCTTACTTATAAAATGATTGTTGGTGGAATGTCAAAATATAACGAGCCATCAATGACATTACAGCGTGATTTGTTCAATCCAAATACAATAAAATATATTTTAGTTCCGTTCGACGAAGAAACATATCGAGCATATCTTGAAGAAATTGCAACGTGCACACTAACATTAGATAATTATTCAGATGAATGTTTGAGAGCGTTGGAGCAACTTAAAGGTATGGTATATCCACTAATTGCAGGAACAGGTCGAACAGACAAAAAACACAAAAGAACATCATTTAGTGGAAATAAAAAAGGCAAAAACCGTTCAACAAATTATACTAAGCAACAAAGTTTGCCAAAAGGACAGAGACAATTTTCAAACAATACAAATAATACACTAAATAAAATGAGAAACTATTAGAAAAGTGAGGTGGAACCCAGTGGCAGTCTTAGAATTAGTCTTAATAGTTGTTTTAATAATTATTATAGGCGTATTGATAGCTTTTAACTATAAGGTTCATAATCAAATTGATTCGTTTACAAATTTAAATCAAAGAGTAACAGGGTTGCAGGTTTTGCAAGAATTTATGGATACGCTCGGCGAAACAAGTAGCATCGACCAGAAGCTCGAAAAAGTAAACGACATATTGATACAAAAATATTCAATAAAATATTCAACAATCGTTGTATTTGATGGAGCTGATTATACAATTAAAGCAACTAATGTTGATTCGAAGCACTGGGATACGTTGAAGAATCTTCAAACAGAACCCTGCTTTGCAGATAGTATAAAAACCGGCGCACCTAAATATATAACGGTAAATAATGAAAACGAAAAATTGCCATACCAGAAAATGGAATTTGGTAGAGCAAAATGTGCAATTTTCTTCCCATTATATGTTGACAGTATTTACATAGGATATTGGATTATTGAAGGTTCACAGCCTCATGAATTTGATGATACTGACACGACAATACTTGATGTTGTTCGTACCAATATAGTTACAATATTGAAAGCCGTAAGTAATCAACAAACCCTTGAAAACATTGTAAGAGATGATAAATTTAGTGGATTGAAATCGGCAGAGTATTTATACAGCGATGGCAAGAAAACGATTGACCAGTTTACTATGTCGGCAGTTTGCTTATTTAAAATTGTGAACCTACCAGAAATAAATGAAACGGTAAGCAGAAAAACAGGCGACGAAGTAATTACAAGAGTTTCAAAGTATATCAAAGATAATTTGGCGGAAAATTATGTATTTGTTAGATATATGGGACCTAAATTTGCTATTGTATTTTCGGGGGTTGACGTTGAAGGCGTGTTGCATTTCATGGAAAGTAAAAAGCAATTTATCGAAGAGATGGAAATTCCATATGCTGACGATTACTACAATGAACATACAAAACCTGAAGAAGAACAAACTGTTAAACCAGTTATAAGAGCTGTAATTTCAAGATACTTTAAAGGAACATCATTGGATGGAGCTTTAAAGAAAATGGAAGAATATATTGATTCTTCGGACGTAGCAAATATAACAACAGTATAGTACAAGGAGGAAAAATGGCCACAGAAGAAACTTTAAGTTTTAATCTCGAACAAGAAGAAAACTTAAGAGCAAAAGAAATTTTGAAAGAAGTATACAAAGACTTGGAGGAAAAAGGATATAATCCAGTAAATCAAATTGTTGGGTATATACTTTCGGGCGACCCTACATATATTACAAATTATAAGGGCGCACGTGACCTAATTAGGCAAGTTGAAAGAGACGAATTATTAGATAAAATGGTTAGGGAATATATTAAAGATCATGAGTAGAATATTAGGAATAGATTATGGTGAAGCACGAACGGGGGTAGCGATTACCGACCCGCTCGGTTTTACTGCCCAAGGGCTAGAAACAATAAATAATAATGGAAGCGATAAAGTTATATTAAGACGAATAGCTGAAATTGTTGAAGAATACGATGTAGACAAGATAGTAATTGGCTATCCAATAAATATGGACGGGACAGCCAGTGAACGTTCAAACAAAACCGATGAATTTATTCACAAATTAAAATCAAGATTCAACACAATAGAAATAATCCGCGAAGACGAGCGATTAACAACTGTAGAGGCGCATAAAACAATGAATGAATTAGACGTTAACAAGAAAAAGAAAAGAAGCATTGTTGATACAGTTGCAGCAGTTTTTATATTGGAGAGTTATATCAATAAGAAGCAGTAACTTTTATGTTAAGACTAGGATAAAAATTGATAATATGTGATAGTATTATACATACTTTAACAAAATTGAAATTGACGTTGTTTATGTTAGAGTACGGAAGAGCGCAGAGGTGTATGCACGTATTTAAACGAGGCAAAGCTTGATTTTATGCGGGTTTTGTTATAAAATGTATAGGCTTGAGAAAAAATTAAAATTGGCATTAAAAAATTAAGGCAAGCAAAAATAAAAGGTAATAAGCATTAAAAAATTAAGGCGAGCAAAAATAAAAGATAATAAAATTATGCAAAAAGACGAAGAAAAATAAAATGAAACAAGAGGAGGATTATACAATGGCAAATGTATATATGGCCGGAGACTTCAGAAACGGAACTACATTTGAGATGGACGGAAATGTTTACAGAGTAGTAGAGTTTCAACATGTAAAACCAGGAAAAGGTTCAGCATTCGTAAGAACAAAAATTAAAAATGTTATCAATGGAAATGTAATTGAAAAAACATTCAACCCATCAGATAAATATCAAGCAGCAGAAATAGAAAAAAAAGAAATGCAATATTTATATGAAGATGGTGGAATTTATTATTTCATGGATAACGAAACATATGAGCAAACTCCATTAAATAAAGAGCAATTAGGAGACAGCTTAAATTTCTTAAAAGAAAACATGAATGTAAAATTACTTTCTTATAAAGGAAATGTATTCTCAGTAGAGCTACCAATTTCAGTTGATTTGGAAGTAAAATATACTGAACCAGGATTTGCTGGAAATACTACAACAACTTCAGGAAAACCAGCAACACTAGAAAATGGTTACGAAGTACAAGTTCCATTATTTGTAAATATTGGAGATGTTGTAAGAATTGATACACGTACTGGAAAATACATGGAGAGAGTTTAATAAGATTAATGTTAAAAGATAGAGTGGCAAACGAGAAAACCGTTTGGGCTCTATGTCAAATGTTGGGGTGGCAAACGTATGAAAACCGTTTGTCACTCTTTTTCGGCATTTGCAGTATAATAATTAAGCGGATTAACTGCAGTGCCGTCGCATTTTAAGGTGAAATGCAAATGAGGTCCGGTAGTTGGACCATTTGTTGGATTACCATCTTTATCTTTATAAGGATTATTTTTGATACCATAAACATTTTTCGGACCAACTGTTCCAACAACTTGTCCAGCCGTTACTATATCACCAACGCTAACATACATAACAGGAGAAACATGACAGTATGAGGTTTTGAAATTGGATTGATTAAGAAGCTGAATTGTAATTGTGTAACCTCCGCCGGCACCCCAAGAAGCAAAAGTAACTTGGCCATATCCAATTGCAACAAGAGGTGTGCCTTCAGGTGCAGGGATATCAAGCCCGGAGTGATAAGTTGAGGCACCAGTCGTAGGAGAAGTGCGTTTTCCAAAATATGAAGAAATTCGTGAATATCCAGGAATTGGCCAATAGAATCCATAGTCGGAGACGAAAGCTTCGTCGATGATAATTTCAGCATTGTTGGAATATGAGGCACATGCAAGAAATGAAGTTAGAAAAACTATTAGGAAAATAATGATTGAAAGGGTTTTGAAATTAAATAATGAATTAAACATAAAGTAATCTTATCAGAATTTTTCATAATGTCAATCAAAACTCGTCGACAAAAAACGACAAAAAGTAAGAAAATTCGACAAAAATAAAAGTTAAAGTAGAATTAAAGAAAGCGAGTTGAAAAGAAAGCGAGTTGAAAAGGAAGCTTTGTTTGCAAAAATAAAACTATATTCGCGTGAGGAATTGGAAAAAATATAAAATTCAATTGAAAAACAATTGCATTAAAAAATACCGTGTGTTACAATCGTTTTAACATTAGGTATGGAGAGAAAAATGGCGGGAAATAGCAGAAAAAAAGATAGAAAAAATATACGAATTAATAAAAGAAAAAATATAATTTCCAATGCAAAAAATAGTATACCGGCGATTAACAAGAGCCAAAACCCAAAAATACAAGTTGTTGTAAATGATGGGACTGTAAAGAAAACTCTTGAAAATAGATTTGTGCAATTTAAAACAAATGAAAATAATGGTATACAAATAGAAAGCAATGTTCAGACTAATGTGAAAAATGGTCAAATTGATCGAGAAAGCCTTAAAGTTGAAGTGAAAAAGGCAAATTTAAGTGATTTAAGAGAGGCTAGAAAAAAGAAGGAAGCTAAACAAAAAGAGTTGGCAAAACTGAATGAGGCAACGAAAAGAGCTGATAAAGAAATAGGAAAAAATAAAGAAGAGATAAGTCAAAAAAACTATAACAAAACTGATAATGAACCGCAACTTTAATATAAAAAATAAAGGATAGCAAAGTAAAGGAGCTATTATAAAACCAGAGGAGCTAGATGTGAAAGGCAATAATATATTTAAAAAAGAAAGTTTAACAGTATATCATGAAGACATTTTCACAAAAATAAAAAAAGTTTTTAAGAAAATTTTTATCAACGAAGATGATGAACAACCTAGTGCTGCACAAAGCGCAAAAATGAGGTTGTCAACAGATAAGCAAAATTCTGTTTTTACATTACAAAAGAGATATGAGAATGATGAAATCAGTGAAGCCACATTATCAGACGTAGAAATGTTGAAATTGGTTCAATTATATAATGAGCAAAACAAGGAATTGGATGAAAAAATAGAGTTAAAGAAACAAGAATTAAAACATAAATTAGAAATTTTAGAGCTTTACAAAAAGAAAAAAGCAGAATTACAAGAATACAAAAAAGTAACAGAGCAGACGTGCGTTGAAGAAAAAAACGTAGAAGAAAATAATGGGGCAGTAAAAGCTACAGATGAAAATGTTGTGGAAGAAAAAGCCGTAGAAGTAAAAATAACGGACTTAAGCGATAAGAACATTATAAGCAGAAACCAAAATGATAGTAATGAAAAGAACGCAGAATTAAAAGAGATAAAAGAAAAAAAAGAAAACAATATAGAGAACAGTCAAGAACAAGAAGACATAAAAGAAAATGCAGAAAAAATTGAAGACAAAAGCAAAAGCGAAGATAAAAATATAAGTAAAAAAGAACCTAAAATTGAAAACAAAATCGAAAACAAAATCGAAAACAAAATCGAAAACAAAATCGAAAACAAAATCGAAAACAAAAGTGAAAGCAAAATTGAAAGTAAAATTGAAAACAAAATTGAAAATAAAGAAGAGAGATAAACATTGCAAAAAAAATAGCCTAACAAGGAATTGTTGTGGCTGTTTTTTAGAATAACGAAAAAAATAAAATATAAGAAAATTAAATTGAGAATAATTGCTCTTAGTAACGTTGGCAGGGGTAGTAGGATTCGAACCCACACGCACGGTTTTGGAGACCGGAATGCTACCATTAACATCATACTCCTATGTCGTTCAACATACTTATGATACCACATTTCAAATTTTTATTCAATACCAAAATTGAAAAAGCTAGGGTGCCACAAAGACTCGCCTTCGGCTCCCTTCTGTTGCACCGGCTCTCTGTTTTTCTGTGCCACAGACATGAGTTGTGTTAGCAACGAATCTTTGTGGCACCCTAGCTCTTTTTTCTTTGGTGCCACAAAGAAAAAATTCGCAAAGCAAATTTTTTCTCT
>Ga0181612_175650_pt1 | contig 19023 bp, 8 predicted proteins | sample HoacroProtozoa21_FD_119630 | JGI IMG/M metagenome (GOLD analysis project Ga0181612, IMG submission 119630) | Hoatzin crop microbial communities from Cojedes, Venezuel. Combined Assembly of Gp0051906, Gp0051904, Gp0051908 | reverse complement strand
CGGGCCGCGCTGCGCTGCCCCGGCTCCTCCGGGCAACCTCAGCGCGGTTCATCACGGTGCCAGCCAAGAAGGAAAAAAGCAGCAGCCACCAGTCTTTCTTGATAGTGAAACTGCCCCTAAAAATAAACACATGAATAAATCACGGGCACCTCAGTGTCTCAGTTGTATCAATGGCTTTTATACAAGCTTACCTACACGCCACTTCCCCCTCACGCACAGACGCCAGACCTTTAGATTTTACTTCACAAACACAATGGTCAAGAATTGTATTTATGGAGTTAAAAACCCAAATAACGGATTTCTCCAACACACAATAAAAATTAATAGTTTGGGTAACTCAGCTACGTTATCTTTGCATAAACCTTATAGTGCATAATGGGGACTTTGTTTTCCTTACTTACTTAACGTAGTTAGCGAACTGATAATCCATTTTTACCCTAAAATTCTTCTTTGACGTCAACCAAACATTTCGCAGAAGTCTGGCCGTGCCACCAGCTGCACACTCCGCTCAGCGACTTTTTCCTCGTGCTTTTCCTGCCTCCACCTGTACCCATGCCTTCTCCATGTCTGAGCTCTTTGGAGCAACGTTCACCTTACTCTGTTCAAACAAATTCCTAGCCTACAGCTAAGCTTACCATAATACAGGTAATAAGAGAGAGGAAAATATTCTTGCCTAGACGATGGCAAGAGTAAGAAGTTGGGTTTTTTTTCAGCAAACAACCCAAAGCCATTCTTATTGGTACTTTGGTTTGGGTGGCTGTGATCAGAAATCAAGTTGTACGGTGTACAATTTAATCTCTGCTGCTTCTCCTCCTTTTCCCCACATCCATCTGCCCTCTTCGGTCTCCTCTGTAGTCTCATCCCTCCCCATTCCTTTTGGAGACCGGCTCCAAATTTACCTTCAGTCTGGGTAAGTAACAAACCAGAAACAACTGATTGATCTTGATAAGGGAACTGGGTAACTTTGACGGTATGCAATAGGCACTCTCAAATTAAGTTTTGCTTACGTTCAGTCCTAAAATGTAAGACCAGTTTATCTGCAACATGAAAAAAATCCAGCGTGCATCTGCTCGATAGCATACTTTTGTGAAATACAAGCAACTACATGTCGGCAAAGCGGTCACTCACTTTTCCATCCTTGGATGTGCCTGCAACTTGACCTGTTGCTATAGTGATCCTATCAGGATGGACAGCCAGGCTAAAGAAAAGAAACAAAGGCCAAACTTACAGACATTTATTATCTATTTCATCAAACTTTTACTTAAGCCTGTAATAAATAGCCTTATTTTGGTCATATAAGACACATAGCATACATGTAAACATTTTAAAAATGTAAAAACAGAACAGACAACAGAATTTTCGTGCTCTTTTATTGAAAAAAATACTTCCTTGTGAACAAGGCAGTAATTTGCTTAAGCCCTAATACTGCAAAGCATGTACCAAACAAGCCTCACACTAAATTATGTTGGGAGTCATCTCATGTAGATTTAAAGTGACTGCAGTGTATAATGAGTTTACACTCCACGCTAGTTATCTACCTTCAGCTATCTCTAATCAGAGGTTGTAGAGGCCTGGTCAGTACGGTCAATGTTGTCTAGCAACAATCCTCCAGAGCAAACATATGCATATCTACTCCAGTATTGCTTTTCAGACTGTACTGACCAGATATTCAGCAACTCTTGTATGGAGATAACAACTTCTCTCTAATAATTTTTCAAAAGGTGAAAAATGTCCTTTAATAATAAGAACCAGGACACTGAAGTCAGGAATTTTGATTCTAAAATTAAAACCAGAATACAGACATCAGGATTTTTGATTCTAAAATTAAAACTGAGATTTTCAAAACTTCAATCAATGTTAACTAATGTCTGTAAGGGAAAAACAACCTAAAATTTGTATTAAAGCCTGCAGTACCGTCTCCTTTTGCTCCAAATCCACTCTTAATTCTTTTTTTCAGAGCAGCTGCTTTGCATACAGTTCTAGAGGCAAAGTGCCCTGCAGAATGAACTGTGGCAATAATTCATTCAGCTTTATAATGCAGAAAGGTATCCACTTTCTAATAAACCTGAAAGCTTTCAAATATCTAGAGCCAGAAAATCTGACAGAAAGAAATGAGATGGAACAGGTCCAGGTTAAAAATCTCCTTGTAAAACAACTAGATTATACAAATAATTCAATTTTATGAAACATGCTCACAATGCAACCAGATTTGATTATCAAGTCTATTTTTGGCATTGAGGGACAACAGGTGTTTCATAATGCTTAATCTAAAGAAGGGATGTCAAACTCATTTCATACATTAGGGCCCATCAGATAATACGTGCTCTTTTTCAGCTACACTCAGCAAGCAGACAGATATCGTCAAGATAAACCATATGTTTATTTAGATTTCAGTTTAACAATACTGGTATTTCCTGATACCTAGTCTCCCCTAAGCCTGAACACTGCTAAATCTCTCTGAAGCCCAAGCTGGTGCAGAGCAGCAGAGAAGCCAGGCTGCTCAGGAGTAGTGTGCAGAATATCAGCCACGATGTAGACCTGCCTGAAGACTACCAGCAAGACAGCAGATGAGATTCAAACTGTTTCGTTCATTACATTGAGCCTAAAGGACCTGTATCTGGCACCCAGACCCAGGTGAAGATGAATAATTCAATCCTACTTAAACAGGGAAAGAAGAGTCTAAGGAAGTAGTTCATCATCCTAAAAACAAAGTAATGAAAATGAGTGGATCCATAGATTAAGTCAGATTTCTACTTTTCTGCATTCTCAATGTAAAAAGTATACTAGTTATGGAAAATAAATTTTCTCAAGTAAATAGAAGGAGGAATTCTTGAGACAGAGAAACAAGCAGTAGCTTAGAGAACATCAATCCAGCAACTGGATATAGACACATCCAAACGAGGTAGCACAGCAGACTTCAAGGCAGGTTCCACAAGCAAACTCAGGCTCTGTAAGGGTCATATTTGAATATCTTCGGGTCTGTGCTGTCACATCCTGACAGCAGTTGCTTTGTGTGCTGACGAGATAGAGCTATAACATACATTTGACATCCTTACCATGATTAGTCAGACCTTCATCTGACTGTAAAATGCACTGTTAGGCAAATGGACCCAACCTATGCAAGACTTAGAAGTTAAATCAAGTTTTCAGAACTACATTAAAAGAACAAAACATTACTTCCCAAGTGTTGTTTTACGAAGAAAAAAGAACAGTTATTAGGTGACTTACCACTTCACATCATCATTATGACCAGTGTAATGTCTCTGAAGTTGCTCTTCAACATTGAATAACACAACTACAGATGCAATGAAATACACAGTTTCGCCCGTTGGAAGAAGATAGAGGTTACTGCGACAGTCCCGACCCCTATATCCATAGCTAGCATGTTGGTCAAGCTGCAATAACATTATCCACCAATGAAGAATGTTAAAAATAAGGAAAACCAAAATGGATTCTCTTCTCTTGAAGTCAGCATCTCTTGGCTTGAGCACAGCTTGTCACCTGGCACCCTTCACAACTCCCTCCCTTACTACAGCAAAGAGAGCTAAAGTGTTTCACAGATGGAGTGACTTAAAACCTACATATCCTACAGAAAATACATGGCAAAAGAGACAGGATTTTGTGACATACTATCCCTTTAGTATCCTCTGGAATTTGTTAAATGCCAGGCTAAGGCAATATTAATTTTGTCCCAAGTGTATTTATTATTTACGTTGGTTGACTAATTAAAACTAAAATTTAGACTTGATGGAAACACTAATAAGTCATTCACTACAGCTCTCTGCATTGCATTAGGATTGATTGCATTATCCTTTGTGCAGGTTGATTGATTTCATTATTCTGGGCATTACCAGCCAGATGGACGTGAAACCGTAAAAGGGTTACATCATCCATTCCAATTTATTTTTGTAGTATTTAAAAGGCAGTGGCCCAGATTCTGATGCTAGTCATATCAACACTAATCTAAAATTAATCCAATGAAATAACTGGAACTAATCCAGAATCAATCTCATTTAGACTGAATGTTAATTCAGCCAAATTATGCAGTTTTATTCTTCCAAAGAGTCATTAGGGACTACAACTATTTTGGCTTTCCTTTTTTATGGGAACAGAGAGAAACAGCATTAGCAGAATCTTGGCAAAATAGAAATGCATTCTAATTCAGTCAATATGGAGAAACTGGCTGTGACATATATACAGAGAGGTACTGAAACCCTAATTATGTGATATCAAAAAGATACTTGTGCACTGTTCTCTACAGTCAATGATAACCCAGTCAAACTAAAAAACTCCTGTTACCATCATCCAAGAAGTAAGGATGATAGTTACCTTACTTCTAAAATAGGAATTTAAATAACAGCTTGCTGATTTTTTCTAATAAATGCAATAGAAGCAGTGCTGCATACCCAACCATCAAAATGTGCATTAAAAAAATACAGCTTTTGGACTCCCAAACTGAAATATTTCAGCTAAAGTTCCTTCAAATTTGAGATACTCAAATTTGAAGACATGGAAACAACCAACATCTTCAAACTGCAAAGCATTTACTATCAATTTTGAATCTGTCTGTAAAAGTTAGTTACTACTCTAGATTGCAGGAAAATACAAATAAATTTGTTTAAATTTATTTTTCTCCATAAGGCCAGACACCATTACCAACTGAAGCCAAGATAAAATTTCCCTAGGTGAACAATATATAATCAATTTATAATGAACTAGCAGCTGAAGTTAGCTTAAGAAATTGAACTTTTTTTAAAAAATGAAGTAAAAACTTTATACAGACATTCATAAGAAACAAATGTCTGTGCACAAAAATAGCTGTTAAGTGGGAAAGATTACATTCTTTAGGGAAAACCTCCTTTCTTTACGATTCTTCCTGTGGAGAACAATGCTGCATTCAACCCTTCGCATGATTGCTGTTGTCAAACACTCAGTTTCTTTCTATCAGCCTTTTTTCTCAGATGTAAACTCCTGGGGTTGGTCTCTCCTCCTCCTCACTGTTTCCCACACTCGGATTCAGTGGCTTCAACTTTGATTTGGTGAGCTGGCACTTCAGGGAATGTTATCTTGACCTTTTTCTTTTCATTTGGGCTGCAGCTTTTGTTTCGTACCTCCCGCTTGCCAAGCGAGCCAGTCTCAGACGGAACCGTGCAGATCACTGCTCCTGCCCTGATGTTCCCCGTGCTGGCTTCTCGCTAGGATTTTATCACCTCTGTTCCAGCCCTCCCCAACAATTCATCACTCAGCATTTCTGTTTCTTCATGTCTGAATATATCTGATGTGCTCTGAACCATTTTTGGCTTACCCAGATACCTGCTACCAGGACTGCAAAGCCCCTTTAAGGTTCAGGTATGCCCTGAAATCTACACACATTAGATTTTCTTCCCTCTGTTTCTCATCATAGTCTGCTTTTCCCTTTCCATTTGTCCACCTCACCTCCAGTATCTTGTTTCTCTATCCCCATTCTTATATTATAAAGCATTTCTGGTTGTAATCCCACATCAAGCTGATTTGTCCGCTACAGAGCTGTTCTCTCCCACTTCAGTTCTGTCACCCTCCAAGCAAACAGCTCAGCTTCTCCCACTTAACTGGAATGAAGGCCTGCAGTATCGGTTGGTTTTCTGTTGTCTTCCTCTTTCTCCTTAATTTATTTTATGCTTCTGCCCCCAGCTTTTCTTCTCATCATTATAGTCTGTAAGTTGGGCATCTGTTCTCTCTCTTTTTTTTCTAAAGAAGTCTTTCATATAACTAGTCATTGGTGTAACTTTTAAGTACGGATATGATGACTGGGGTCTCACTGCAAATAAATTAAAATCTAAAAAACAATATAGCACAGTATTTTTGGAAAAAAATGTGCTTCCTCCTCAGTAACCATTCAGAGTTAGAGCATTGTATGAATTCATACCTTTTCTATTCATAGACAACCTTTATATATAGGATTCTGTTGGACATACAGGCACACACCTGGAAGGACATATGAATATTCAAACTAAAAATAATACTCCATCTGGCAAATATTCAGTCATTTAAGTAAGCTTAAGCAAGAAAATAATGAGACTGAATGGATAATAATTGGTAATTATAACTTCTTACAATAGTCTGAAATACTAACTTTAGCTTCCACCTACACACTGTTAATGACAGTCTGTTTTGTGTAGTGGTTGAGGTTTCTCGTTGTTTCAGCAAGCATCCTAACACCTTCTCCCGTACCATCCTTGGGCCCCCTAAGCGAGGGGCACCTTGCAAGCACCAAAAGACATCATTCAGTTCTGTTGTGATACATGGCGAGAGCCTGTGCAACCATTAGATGGTAAAATGCTGCAAGCAGTATTTATCACTAATCTCAGATGTTTCATTAATTTTGTGGATTTTTTGTTTTTTAACTCCTCTTCAGTTATTTCTGTATGCATTATCTATGCAGTTCCAGCAGAGTGGGGTAGAACCTACAGGCTCAGCTGCAATAGCAATAATAAGAATGGTTACTAAATCTGTCACTAATCTCCTGTGAATACAATGGGACTTTTGGAAACGCTCTGTGTGCATTCTGAAACCACATGCAGTTCTATTTATACAACTACGAAAAAGACTATTTGCAGCCTGTCGTGTTTTTTATGAAGACAAAGCAACTTCCTATTTGCACTGTTTGGAATTAAAAAAAAAAAAAAGTATTTTTCTTAAAATAGAAAACCTTATGAAGACTTCATCTCTCTAAAGATAGTGGATATTACAAATAGACTCAGATCTTGTTGTGTTTATATTTTATCTTGAATCATATATTACATACACTAAGATTACACAGAAATGAAATGTCATTTCTTTTTTCAATAAAGAATGTATTTTCTCATTATATTTAAAAGTGAAATGTGAAAATTTCTGTATGTAATGAAACACCGATTCTGTAGTTATGTCCAGTCACAGAAGTCAGTGGAAAATTCTGGTTGTTCAGTATTTATGATGTTTAAACACAGTTTAAAAAGTAAATTGAAACATTGTTTTATATACAATACCTGATGAATTTCATTGCTAAGCACCTATCAGTTGCAAAGCACTATTCAATTCAGGGCTTATTCAAGTACTGAAGTTGATGACAGCATCCTCTAAAGGACAATGGCGCGCATTTTATAAAACACAGAATAAAACGATAAATTACTGGTGAGAACCAGAAAAAAAAAACTGAGCTGGATCTGGGCATACTATAATTAATAATCACAGCTCACTACATTCTTACAATATGCCTAGCTTAATCTTTAGCTAATTAGCATGCTTCACACTTAACCTTCAGGCAACATTTAAGCAAAATCTTTCTTAAGCTGCGACCCTGTACTTCACAAGGTGCAGAACAGCAGCCTCAAGAAATTAACATTTATTTCAACGGAATGTCATTCCACTAATGAAACGATCCCTAATAATAAAGATCTTAATTTTGCTACACTTTAGCTCAAAAAATTATTTAAAACAAATCATTAAGAAATGATTGATTTCCAGTCGTCCTCTAGCACAGAAAGGATACACCCATTCCAGTTTAAGCCTCTTGGCTGGTAGTTCTACTTTTGCTTCCAAATTGTAAGATTCCACTTGCTCTTTGGGCATGTACATGGTAACAGGACGTCCACGAAGAAACATTTTTACGTATCCTTCCTCTACAAAAGGTCAGAAATGTTTAGTGTTACACAAAAACAGCCACCAGCGGAGAACTCCAGTGCTCCTCCATCCCTTCCCTCTCAATAGTTTGGTGCGTTACAATTAGAGAATGACATGCAACATCAAACTCAAGAAATTAAGCAGGCTTTTTTTTCGTAAATCATAATAACTAAGCAGAACTTTTTTTAAACATACAAAGTCCCTTTTTCCTCTAAATATTTTGAGCAGCAGAATTAGAACTTAGCAATGTCAAGAAGGAATACAAAGCTGAAAGGACTGAAATCAAAACTTTTTTGGTGAAAAATGTTACAATATTACTTTTTAAAAAATATTAAAAATGAAGGGGAAAACATCAAAGATTACAATTAACGCAGAAATGCCACTTCAAATTAATTTTATTTTTTAATCAATATTTACAGTGGAGCATCAGCATCTAAAGTATTTTCCAACACTCTCATTCTTCGCATCTCAGTGTAAAGATATGCTTTACACTTGATACAGTGTTAGAGATACATTCGAAATACGGAACACAAACAGTTAGTAAAAGGAACCATGCTGATGTACATGCGGAAAAGATATGCACTTTAAGAATTACTAAACATTGAAAAAGGAATGACAACATTGACAGCACATTAAAAGAAAGGAAAATGACATACAGAAGACAAGCTACAAAAACTGAATTGGCTGACAGAAGTAAACATTTCTAGAAGAAAATACTAAAAGTAATGTGTTGAACTGGTAAGAAATATTTTTGGGGGAGAGAAGCAGGAATTAATAACAGATCTGGAAGTACTGACTTGGGGACTTCATGGGGCTTATAAAACTAGGAGATCTGGCAAATGCCATGAAGGTCTGACTAGGACTTTTGGGAACTGGCAAGGCCAAAGTGGGTGTCCTGTGAACTTCTGGTGAAGTTTGTCCACATTCAGAACGTGCTGGCTCTTGCTGCTCCATCGGCAGATCAAGGGGTTCAGCCTTGTTCTCATGCGAATCAAGCAGTTTTGGAGTCAGTGACATCTGTAGAGTTACTAGACAGAATAATCGTGGGCACAGAGGAAATGGAAGGGCAGAAGTAACAAAATCATGTAAATGAAAAAAACTTAAACAATTTAGGACTGTTAAAATTATGCTATGAATTGTTCAGTATCATTACAACTACACCATTATTTTTTAATTTGAAAACTAAGGCTTTATTTGAATTAGAAATATGCATATGCTACAAATCCTGACTAAATGAATAAATTTTATTGGTTGAACAAATAAACGTCATAGCTATGCTGTTTACCTAAATATATGTGTATTTTTGCCTTTACACTACTTCATTTGGGAAAGAGATCTACCTGATATGTGACAGTAAAGTTACGGCTAGGGCTCTCTAAAATCCCTTCGTTTATAGAATTCATACATATAATGAAAACAACAGAAAACTGAACGCTAAAAAGAAGTAATAATAATGGTGAAATAATGGTGACACAGTTGGAGCTTAAGATGCCTGTTAAAATGCTAGAATACTGGAATTGGTTTTAAAAATCTACTCCAATAGATCTGTACTGGAAAATAAAATAGGGAGCATAGGGCATTAAATAGCAGAGCATCACAGCACTATTTGTATGCGCATGCAGCACCTATCTAAAGAGCTTGAAACACATGCCAGCACTACTGATACTGGTGCATTGGAAGTCAATAGATTTTCAGCAGTGACGAGCACTGGCTGAGCTTATCAAAGGCTGGGAATGAATGAAAGTTTAATTCACTGCGCTGCTTTTCTCACCTGAAACTTATGGGACTCATCAAACTTGCATTTAGCAATCTGCAGTGGAAGTATCTGACCTAGTCACTCAAAACTCCTTTTTAGAGTAAACAGGGAGAAGCAGGTACTTTTGGACAAATTAATGGCATGTTAAGGCAGATGTCCAAAAGCAAGTACAGTAAATTATACCAAGTATATTATACCAAGTACACAAATTCTGCCTTCAGAATGCCTCTCTCTCTCAACTGTAAAGAGGAAACGAGGATGACTAGGTCAGGCACAGAAATCCGTACCGTGTATTTACTTCTAACTTTTGGTAATATTAATTACAACTGTACTGATTTTTGTCAGTAATCCAAACATATTATCTACATAACCAAACTACATCCCTTTCCTCACATTTTTCATAACTAAGTTTTTAAGACAGCAGAGTTCTAAATGTGAAGATACAGATGTAAAGACAGACAATCATCAAACTACAAAGACAGACCAATGGTGAAACGTTTAGACAAATGTATCTTTTACATCTGCAATTTTGTAAATTTGAAATTGTTGTTGAAAATAACTTAAAAATTAACAGTTACTGAACTGAACTAAGAAGGCACATGAATGCCAGTAGGATCTGCAAAGGAGATCACTACTGATTGCAGGCATAAAACTGTACAAAGAATACACAGAGGCAGAGAGTATAAAAGACTTTGCCTTAAGAGCAAACATTCTTTGCTTTGTGAAATTTTAGATTGGTTGCAAAGCTGAAAGATGCTGATTAGTGGAGAAACTGTCAGGATTTAGCTATCTCTAAGAAGCAAGACAAATCTGTGATTGTATCACAGACATAAACATGCACCCAAAATGTGCATATTTACACTACAGTTTAGCTAAAGCTTTAGAAAACAATACGGTATGTTTACCAAATATAACTCTGCTTTATGACATTGAGCAAAAAGCACTGAGAAATTAGTTGGAAGCCTAGGTCTGTTTATTCAACATTCAGAAAAATCTACAGTCTATTCAGTAAGAAAAAGCAAGGGAAAAACCAAGGCTTCTATAACCATGTTAGCCTAACAGCAAAACAGCCAACAACGGGGCAAATTCTATATGAATTTCAGCAAATGTGCAGAACACCATTTCAAACACAGTGAACATCCATGTGTTGCCATATAGCTCTCTCAACATATTTTTTCTAATTCAAATTCTTCTGACAAAATCCACAGGAATCTAAATTATAACCCGTTATTATTATTATTATTAAAGTGCACCCAAGGGTTATAATTCAGTAGACTGCATAATAGATGGCGTAATAGTTTTGTTCCACTCAATAGAAAAGTTTTAACATTGCAAAATGTGCGCAGGTTAGAAGGTAGCTGTTTACACGTTGAGCTTTTATCCCACCAGTACCATTTTGCTTCGAGAGCTATGAGGTTTTGGAAGTGAAGCCTACCTTTGCAGTGTGTCACACGGCGCTTCCCTTGTGATTACAGAGACAGAGACAGAAGGGCTAGATAAAGATGTGTTTGAATACATTAAACTTACTAAATACCTGCTCTACCTGCTGTCCAGTCATCTGCTGGAGGCTAACTTGGTACTTGACATAACACTGAGCCATACGCCACATCGTACGTTGGGTAGTTACAGTCGAAACACTTTTCCTCCAGCTAGGGGCTCAATTTAGTTCTTCTATCATTAAAATGCTAGCTTAAGCTCCATTATGCAACTCTATGCTTAAAGTAAGCAAAATACCAAGTATAACTTTCTTAAAAAAAAAACCCCACTAATTTCAGTGGGAATTTTTTCAGGTGACAAGGCTAAAAGTGGCGTCACATCTGTTTAATCACTGATCTTTATCTACAGGGAAAGTGTCACAAGAAAAATTATTCCAAATACCTTTGCTTACATGGTGCAAGAGAAGGAGAAATGTTATACAAGAGCAGTATATTCTGTGTGAATCAGAAGTTTTCTTTTTCTAAGCCAACAGTTTTCATGAAAGGGACATGAACTGTGACTGTATTGCCACAAAATATGTATTACTCAGTTCAAAATCAATTACACTAAACCCTAAAGTATGGCTTAAGAGCTTTGTTGGATGCTGATCAATCAGCTCAGTAAACAAAGATTTGCTACTTTTTCAGCTTGATGTATGATTACTGTTACAGAACTATACACAAAAAGAATATGATACATCTGATAAATCAACAGTTTTTTTCGCTCCCTTATTCCATTAAAAGAAAGCTTTTATTTTAGTTGTCCTTAGTTTTTCAGAACAAAAATAACTGTTATGTATACTATTCCACTTTGCATTTTTATTGAGATTGTTCAAAAGTCTGTAGCTGTCTAATGACAAGGACAAATTCTGCTTTCACTTACACCTGCTATATCACTTTCAAAATCTTTTTATAGGGATAATATGTAAGTAGGAAAAAGTCAAAGTGATTTTCAAATTAAAGATAGACTTCCAAAACCGTAGTAACAAAACACTTTCTTCATTTGTAATTTGACAAAATTTATCACAAGGCACTGGGACAGATGTGGCATTCTTTAACAGTAGTTGAGGGCTCCCTTTTATGACTAAATGAACATGACAGCATCACAGCCAGAACTGGCATATGCTTTAATTAACAAAACCTTAATACTGCTTTGAAAGGGAAGACTTATTTGGGGTAAGAAGGCACAGCCTTTTTCTTCTTTGTCTTCTTACAAAGAATACTAACTGTAAAATAAACCTCTTGGGCCAATAAACACTGGAGCAAACTGCATCAACTTTTAAAAAAATATGTTATCAGTAGCCTGTAAGTAACATGTTTAGATTCTCAATATCAGTTCCTAGGCATCCACAGGGAAAAAAAAAAAAAAAAAAAATCTACTATGTTATCACACTGGTTATCTGCTTAAAAATTTTAAAAGTTCCTACCTGCACTGAACATTGGTTCCTTGGGTTTGCTGTGAAAATAATGAAAAAATTTCTATTTTAAAAAGCACACACATACAGTCTGCACATACAAAAGCATTAATATAACATTTAAAATATAATGTAAAAGACAAATTTTGTGTTTGTGTGTACATATAAATAAAAATACTTTTTCAATTTAATTATTTACAAGGTAAATCCCTTGGCAGACACAATTAAAACCAGCAAACTTTGTGGCTCCTTGATGGCAGGCGTTAAAAATTTTACATTCAATTCTCCTTACATTCTCAAAACTATAGATTTTCCTCTACCAACTACCAGATCCTCTTCCGTTGCAGAGTTAGTCCAGTTACAGGAGGACACAGAAACTGGTCATGAGTAGCTGCATCAATTTTGGTTTCCAGTCAGTGAGGTTTGTTACTCCAAAGCAGTTTACAACAACCGTAACTAAAAGCTAGGAATACATCCCTAACTACAAAATGTCTCTGCATACGTGCAGCAGGGGAGGCTACTGTACCAGGGCACGTGTGGGTGTTCACCTACTTCATGGCTTTGTTCTCTCTGGATTTAAGGAGCAAAGCAAAGTTTGAATCCTGCTTTTCCAAAGAGCTTGCATAAATCATGACACTACCAAATTGTTTCTTGGTGAATGACAGTACTTTGTAAAACCCAGAAAGCACATATCCATCGTGATTAAAATGTCTTCTCCTTCTCACTACACTGCTGCCTGGAAGACAATCTGAAATCAGTTTGTCTTTTTGTCTGACAAAGGATTTGGCAAAACTTGTGGTGAAAACACATGAAGCGTGTGGAGAAGGAAGAGGCAGCAAAGCTGAAGAGCTCTCTGGATAGCACTGCCCTAGCCAGAAAGAAGCAATTTTTTTTTCACGAAATGCCAGTCATTTGCTTTCTTTGTCCTTTGCCCCGGTGTAATTAGGCTTGAGGGTGTTGTTTCTGATGAAGCATGAAGGGTACACAAAGCTATATTACACAGTTATTTTTCCTCCCAGTTCCATTTTCTTCCTATCCAGCAAAACTTTTGAAATATCAGATTACAGTCGTATGTTTCTTAGGGTGATCCCAAAAGGATCCTATAATTTTGACGGAGAAATGCTGAAGCATGAAGTATCCCTAGAGCTGTGATGCCATCTCCGCATCCATTCCTAGGCTGCAGTGGGCAGATATAGAGAAATCAAAAAAAAAAAAAGAAATGAAACTGGGTTGGATTTTTGCACACAATTTTTTCTAAGCATAAAAGATTCTCTCTACAACAGAAGTTGTAGCAAATAATTTTATGGTATTTTTCCTTTTGCCTTGATTTGACAGTTACATTGAGCATACTACATTTACTTAATGATAAAACCAAAACAAAATTAAAAAATGAATTCTATTGATCCTACACATCAATTTAGCAACTTTTCATAGTATCAGCCTTAGTATTAATCATGCCTATCAAAATTTATGCTTCAAGCTGGTGTACACAGCCAATTTCATCTATATAAATAGCATGATGTGTTGCCATTGTTAACAAGATTAACATTTTCTCTTATGAATTGAGATATTTTTAGAAATTAAAAACCTTATGGGCTGGAGCACTAGAAATGCTACCATATTAGCAACAAAAGTGTCCCTAGTTCTGAACAGATCACGCTGACTTATTCAAGCTAATGAAACTGATGTGAAAAGCTGATTCATGACAGTAATAAAGCAAATCATGTGTACTTTATAATTATACAAACCCTAATCACACACATAGCTCAGACCTCCGAGTACCATTTGTATTCTTCATGAACTTGAGTTACTTCCTACTTACTAACCCTTAGGAAGGCTTAGCCATAGGGAGCTGGGACACCGCACAGCAGCATGGGAGATTGTGGTCATCTCCTTACTCCTTATGCTTAAAGCTTCTTAAAATAGCTTTCTATAACATCATGGTTATGCATAACTGTCTACAACTCATATACTTCAAAAATCTATAATTTCACGACAGCCTTTTTAGATTCCTGCATGCATTCTGCTTTAAGCTTCATTTACAGACCAGACACAGAATATCTCTAAGTTGGAAAGGACTCATAAGGACCAATGACACAAATAATAAGGCTGTGAGAAGACGGTTAAGCAACATCCTTTTCCTCACTCTTTCACACATACAGTTAGCTTTAGGAGGGGCCTTAGTCCCCAGCATACAGAATCCTGCTCATTTTTCTTCTTCTCTTGCTTTGTATTTTGCACGGTGGCCCTGCTTCAACAGGTAGCACAAGGCGAGTCTCCAGCCAACCTCTCCCACAGGATAAGGACACTCTTCAAGGCAGGAAGAGCTGTGGTGCTCAACACCCTCAGGCTGCAAGTGACAGAAATCAGGGGAAACTCTCTCCTAGGGACACCAACATCACTAGCTCCAGCTAAAGCACTCTAACACGCACTCTCGATTAGATCCTTGGGATACCTGCACATTATTTAAGCATCACATCACTTGCGTGGTGGACCTCCTCCCTGAGTCCAAAATAAGCGATTTCTGATCAATGCTGTCGCTCAACAACCCTTTGTGGCCTAACAATTGCAGAATGATGTAACCATTTGGTAGCTGTTAGAATAGTATTAAAAACTAAAAATGCATCTCAAGTACCATGATCAACTTCATAGCAGAAACAAAACAATTCTGCAGATAACCACTGATTACATCATAAGGTTTTTATCTCTCAGCTATTGTGGAATCCATTTTTCAAGTGTACAGTACCTCTATATAGCTGCTGGAAGTCATATCTTTCCTTAATTTAAATTAAGAACAACCTAATTAATAATGTCACCTTATTTCTTTAGTAGCTTTAATATAAAGCTGATTTCAGATAATTATCACCTTATGCAGGTAGCAGGAACTCAGGTATATCTTAAAAAAACCAGATTTTGCAAAGCACTGTACTTCGATTTTGACAGGTTTATCTTCCACTGCACAACATATGCAGAATTCACCCTTTGGGAACTTGAAATGTTTTGTTAAAAAACATTGATAAAATGCATAGAGAAAGGACACTGCAGGATCATCACATTTGTTAAAACTTTTTTTCAAAAAGTACAGTTAATTGGAAAAGTACTGACATTTCACCATTGGTAGTTGTACTTCCTCCTCACATTCCCATCTAATGACAGAAATTTAAATTTTTTAGCAAAAAGGTTCCATAAGAAATTTGCTTAGTTTATATAAGGTGATGTTTTTTGAATTAATGAAGTCACAATGTAAGGTTTGTTGCTATGATTTGATATGTGCCGTAGAGCAGGAAGTGTAAAAAATGAGCCTTAGAAAAACCTACCATCTTCAAGAGATCAACACAGAAAACAGCAGCTCCTTGTTAATGAATTCACTGTCACAAGGTCGGTGTATGAAGTTATGCACTACTGCAACACTTCATAGAACTTCCAGCTTAAACAAAAAGCAAACTTCTATCTTCCCAGCAACCCCTTAACTGGTCTTTCATTTCTTGCTTAGTTTTGCCTTTCAAAGCTCTTGTCCCTAAGAGCGTTGATATTTGGTTTTCTGCTTCCGCAGTATTCCATCAGATGTACCAAGGTACACATTCTCTGTGCTAGATGGGTCTGAGATGCTTAGTAGCAATTTTGTCCAAGTCTGCACATGCAGAAAGAGACATGGCTCCTAAGTAATTCAATAAAAGATCGTTTGCCTCTCAAAAACAGTATTTTTTAGGAATTATTTAAAGAGCCAATTGCAATAGTAGGTTTTTTTTGCAATTATATTTCAGTCTTTAAGGAAATTTGAAGTGAAGTACAAAAATCTTGTAAACAAACCAAAATCACTTCTATGCAGTACCATTGCAGGATTCTCATCTCTTCAAAATACATTCCCCAAAGGCTATCTGTTTATAATTGTTTTACAAAAAAATTTAAGAAAAAAAATCATATGCTGAGATAAAGTCAGATTTCCAACAGTGCCGGAAGGCCCAGTCCTGCAGAATTCTGCTGGCTTACAAAAACCTCATTCACATGCATCGATGCACATCATCAAGAAGATTTGACACTGGCTAAATTTTTAGTTTGTGTAAATATTTAATTCTATCTTCCTTGTTTACAATTTTATAACCTTTTCTCTGATGGTATTCTCAGTTTTTTCATTATTCCCATAATTTGGTAAGTCCCTTGCAAGTTGCACACTTGCTGTCTTGCTTCATAGCTGAAAATATAAACCAGGATATAAGCCAGGATATAAACTATTAATAATTTCATCACCTATATTTAGGCTGTCCATGAATACACAACAACCACGGTCACTCCTCACATCAAGTGAAGATGCTGAAGCGATAAAAATGAAGGGATGTCTTGTGCCACACCATCAGCTCACGAGCAACCCAGCGACCCCTATGATGGCACCAGTGCCCACATGGAGCAGGTAAATTATGTTATTATGTGATCTTCATCAGCATTCTGTTTCTATGGTCTTGATCTTGACCTATGAGTTTTCTCACTTTTTCTCTCCCTAGTCTCCTCCCCCATTCTCCTGGGGGAGAGGGAGTGAGTGGCTGTGTGGTGCTTAGCTTCCAGCTGGGCTCAACCCACCACAACCAGGAACCTGAAAAAGTATATGTCAGGAACTTGAGGACCAAGGGAAACCACTAAGATAATGCAAAAGGTATGTTTAATAATTACAAACCTTTCCAGGCAACTCAAGGTTCTCACATTATTTATGGTTTGGAAATAAGGCAAATAATTTTCATCTAAATTTAAAAACCTGTTTTATTTGAAATATTTTTAAACATATTTTTGCCCAATTGTTGGATTTTTTTTTAAAAAAAGCTCCAAATATTTGCTAAACTAGAGAAACTAATCTCACTAAAGAAACTAATTTCATTATTAGGGCAGCAGGCAGAGAAAGGAGATAGCTATTTAGATAACATTACCTTTCACTGTTCTTTTTACCACTAGATGAACTGCTGGTGGATCCAGTGCGGTTGCGACTCCCTTTGGAATCTCCATAGCTTTCCCTCCGACTGCCTGGGGACACACGCTCAGCTGAACTGGTTCTCTTGACGGTGCTAATAAAAACGGAGCAAGTTTTACAGTGGCAGTTGTAAAAGCACGTACCTCTATAACAAATATTTTTGAGAAACATATTAAGTAGCATGCTAACCCTAAAAATAACCACAACTTCATTCTTAATCATAACTTGATGTGTTAAAGAGCCTACATGCGAGTTTTGCCAAGTACCTGGTGCAACAAACATACTCCTTTTTCCTTAATCATAAAATAGAAGATGGGCTAAATCAATATCACAGAGTAAGTTGCAATATCTATTTTCCAGGTCACAATTTCAAATCTATGACTACCACTCCATACTTCTGGACTTGTGGATTTTCTTAAGAAGTGAAAGATTTAAAGAGAAAGTATATTACCTGACACCTCCAGCCAGTCTACAGCGAATGCCAGAAGTAGGTCGAAATTTGAGCACCAGGAAGCTAACTTCATGTCTTCATTCAGTACATATTATTCTGTGGTTCAAAGCTAGTTCTAACATACCCCAAAGTGCAATTAACGATGAGCTAGCCTGCGTTCTTTCGTTAGCTTGTCAAAAATATATGCTTCCTACTTACATGTATGAATAGATTAGATTCCCCACATCTCCTGACAAGGGGTTTCTCACAGGCTCAAAGCTTGCCTTACTCTCTCACTCTTCAACCATCCTTCCTGCCAAGATAGCTGTCAGGGAGCTCTTGCCTGACTTTATGGCCCCCCTCAGACATCCAGCTCCCTCGGATGGAAAAACGAGAGCCAAAACACAAGCAGTGCTACTTAGCAAATTGAGAAGAGCCCACTCAGAGCTTTCACCTAACAGAAGACAAATTATAGTGGTTATTCATTAGTTCAAAGCACTTCTCCCTAACCAGTGCTTCCTAGCAGGAGAGAGAGCAGCGAAGCGCCAGGCTGGGCGATGCTTTCCACTTTGCCACGCTCCCTGTGCAGAGGAGGCGCAGGCAGCGTTACCCAGACCAAGGCAGGAACGGCCCCAGGGCAGCAGCTAAAAGACAGAACTCAGTGGCAGAGTCTCACTGCCCCCCACCCCAGTCCTCTGCTGTTTTCTCCCCTCCAAAGAGCAGAATGGAAACATCCCCTTTACCCACAGCATCCCCGTAACTCAATGGCCACATTCAGCAGCTCTCTCACCCTGGAAGCCACGGACACCAATCATCGCTTTCAAGCTCACACCCCTCTACCCAAATCCCGACCACAAGCTCCCTCCCTCTGTGAAAAGTTTAGATCTTTCCATTCTTGCTCCTTCAAGGCCCAGTCTCATCCCAGTCGCCCTTTTCACCACCCCCAGTCAGCTCCCCCTTGAACTCCATACACCCCCAGGGACTCTCTGCTTGCCATGAGGCTCATCTCAAGCACCCTGGAGGACTGCTCCGAACTTCCCCACCAGCCCCTAGCAACCACCCCTACCCTCTTAGCTCAGTCAGCTCCTCGGGCTCCGTCCCTCTCTGTGTGTGGTGTAAGAAAGAGAGGCTTTGGCTCCTCATAACTAAAGGAAACAAGACAGACTTCTCCATCTGGTCAAAAAATATTCAGCTGATCAACTGTACACCACCAATAGTACACTTTAAAAAAAAAAAAAAAAAAAAAACCCAAAAACAAAAAAAGAAATTTTCCCCCCCCCCCCTTTTTTTTTCCCCGCGGGGGGGGGAATTGTCCCCCCCCCCCCCTGGGGTCACATTACCACAACGGG
>Ga0181612_130398_pt1 | contig 19023 bp, 21 predicted proteins | sample HoacroProtozoa21_FD_119630 | JGI IMG/M metagenome (GOLD analysis project Ga0181612, IMG submission 119630) | Hoatzin crop microbial communities from Cojedes, Venezuel. Combined Assembly of Gp0051906, Gp0051904, Gp0051908 | reverse complement strand
TGCAATATGACGGCAGGCCGGGAGGGCTGGGGGTCCTCAGGAGCCTGCCCCAGGATTTGGGGGGCACGGGGCAGGGGGGGGCAGGTAGAGCGTGGACCTGGAGGATATGGAGGTGGCGAGGCTGGTGGGGCCAGACAGGGCACGTGGGGGCTGGGGAGATGCAGCAAGCTGGTCAGGCAGGGTCTGTGTCACCAGGAGGTGACACAGGGAGGTTATAGCCCCAGGAGGTTATTTTGAGGGCCAGCAGCCTGGGCAGTGGGAGATACAAGAGATGGAGACCAGGTCGCGTGTTTGTTCTTGCAGTCCGTGCTTCACCTTGTGCTACTTCCACCCTCGGGATCTAGGAGCGTTTTGCTTTTCATTCCCTCCAGCCCGAGCAGCACCCCCAACTCGAGGGCAGCACTGCTGGGGAGCACCGTTTCTGTGGCTGACGCACATGAATTCGGGGGGGAAGGATGGGGCCACGCGGGCTGGAGGGAGCCCAGCCCCTCGCTGACTCTCTCCCTTTGCCTCCACAGACTCACGCCTCACTATGTTTACCCCCAAGCCATCATCCAGCCCAGCGTGGTGATCCCTACCCCCGTGCAGTCCATCACGTCTCCCTACATCGACTACACCGCCGCCAGCCAAGCCTATTCCCAGTACACCACAGCTGCCTACGATCAGTACCCCTACGCTGCCTCGCCCGCGGCCGGGTTCGTGGGGTACGGCTACACGGGCGCAGTGCAGCCCCCCCTCACGGCCAGCACCCCGGCAGCGCCCGCTGCCGCCTTCGTGCAGTACCAGCCCCAGCAGCTGCAGCCCGACCGCATGCAGTGAGGGCCCTGCCCGCGCCTCGCCACCCGGGACAATCTTTTACAGTGGAAGGATACGACTAGGACAACAAAAGCAACAACAAAAACAACCCTCAAACAATAAAACGAGGAAAAAAAAAAAATCTTGCCGCCCCTTCATCCCCGTTGCGTAGGTGCATATCAATACCTGAGCTATTTATAGTGTTACGGGCGAACCCAAACCCGTGCAGTCTGACTGTGCTCATGAAAATGGACTTCTGGTAAGTTGGGTTTTTTTTTTCAATCTGGACTGATAGTTGTCTTGAAGATGTGCTGAAAGTGACTGAAATGTTTCATGGGAAAACTACAGATTCTTGCACGCATTGCAGTCTGCTTCCATCACCTGTGGTCGTCTTTCCAGCCCTACCCCGTCAGCACTCCCCTCCTCATCAAACCTGCAGTCCTCCTAATTACTGTTGAGGTACAGAGGGGTACTCGGAGAACATGGAAAAAAGCAATCTTATTTTTTGGTTGTACAAAAACTTTGTAATACTCAGAGATGCCTTACAGAAAAAAAAAAAGAAAACAAGAAAAACTATTTTTTAATATTTATTGCGATTTTATTCGCATGAGCTGTGAATTGCAGACAGAAGAATAGTAGTAAGTATCTGCCTTGTTTAATTCTCATTTTACTAAATTATTGTCTGTAGGTAAAAGTTCTTAAGTAATTGCTGAATCACTTCAACATGCAAAAGGGAATATTGGCTTGAAGGAAAGCGGAATATTCCGTTAGTCAACGCACTGTACTATTTTCTTATTGTAATTGTTGCTCTGTTAAGATTATCTCAAATTTAGGTATATTTTTAAATGCAAAAAACCAACCAAGAATACCGAACATTTTGTCTACTTTGGTAGATCTTTTGTTACAATGCTGCAACCTATGGAGACATTTACAGTATTTATGCAGAAGAGTTTTGGGGCTGTTGGCCAGCGAAGCTTAGGAGAATATCATGTGTGGAGCAAAGAGAGGAAGGTGTTATGTCATTGAACAAATGGGTGAACGTAGCCTTTTTATGCCTATAACCCAACAGCCAAATAAAGGAAGAGAACAGATGATGTAAGTTAAGTGCATTTCTACAAAGAACAGCAATAAACTATTTTAACTTTTAAAATTACTCGATACTGTATGGCACCATGTTTGCTTGGCTGGAGTCCGTTAGGGAGTGCTTTCCGACTGGCGGGCTCTGGGGCACAGCCGTCCCCTGCTCGCACCCTGACCCGGCACTGCGTCGCGCGGGCACGGCCGTCCCTCGCAGCGTCCCACTGCGCTCTCTGCCTGTCCCAAGTCACCTGTAGCTCTTGGCATCTCGGTGTTTTTGAGCTACTGGAGCATCAGGCTGGAGCTGTGCAGTCCCCAGTGCTCGTGCCCAGCACCAGCCACTGGCTCACAGCCAGCCTGTGCGGAGTGGAGGGTGAAAAGCGCTGCTGTCCTGGTGCAGCTCCGGTGGAAACCGGGATAGCTGAGATTGGATCCTGCCCCAGGATCCTCAGGATACCACTCTGCTTCTGTTATTTGCTTAGAATAAGGGTTTTTTCGTAAATTGAATCCATCCAAAAATGAGTGGTCTGCCAAAGCCCTGTTCCAGTGAAGGGATCTCTGATCCAGCCAGGGCACGGGCAGGCTGCGGGGAGGCTCTGGTAGGGTGCTTGCACCCCTGAGCCTCCTTTGTGTTACTCAGTCATGTTGGACTTTCCCTTGCCAACTTGCTTTAGAAATTTGGTTCTCAGATTTTGACCACTCCAAGCTGTGAATATCAGCTTGTGAAAGTAAATTAAATTATTCTGTTTGACTGTGCTAGTTATCTAGTTCAAGGTTACAGCAGAACTGGTGCCTGAAGTTGCTGCATCTTTGGCACCGGTGTGTATTGCTGTCCAGAAAGTGATGATGCCTAAAGCCATCCTGGGGGAAGAGGGTGCTGTGGGGTGAAAGCAGAGGCAGTTCAGCACTGTGTCTGATCAACTGCCCTGGTGAACTCAAAGACATACAGTGGGCATGTCTAACGTCATCAGTAGGCTTCAGAGTAAACAGCCCATCTCAATGAATGAAAACAGCTCATTCCTCCCTTGCTCATATTGCGTGAGAATGCAGATCCTGGTGCGGCTCTTCGTCCTGCCCAGGGTTTTGCTTACAACCGTGCGGGTGACATTTATTTCCTTTTTAAGTAATTAGTTTCTGGATATGGCTGTGGGGCTGCCAAAGGAGTTAGAGCTGAGCGCCGCATCCAGCACGGCGCTAGCGAGGAGCTCAGCCTGGCCCCAGAAACCTGCCTTTGAAGTGCTATCGGGGCTGGAGATTATTCAGCAATTCTTCTATCTCTCTGTCATGAGCCGGGAGGAGGAGAAGGCGGGGAGGGTTTTGGAGGCGGGTTGTGGTGCCAGGGGCCATGTTGTCTGCTGCTGAATGTCGGCATTTGTCTGCACCGAGGACCTGTGTCTCCCCAGGTCAATAGGAAGGCTGAGGCCTCCAAAGATTTATTTGTCATCGAAAAAAAAATCTATGTCCGGTGCATTTTAAAGTGAACAGAGTGATGATTTTCCATTTAGCTGACTCTAATTTCCTGAAAGGTGGCCAAAGCTGCCAGGAAGCGAGGGCGCGGGCGGCGCTGAGCAGCAGCAGCGTGCCTCCTTCGCCTGCACCCAGCCCACCACGGCCAAGTGCCATTCCTGGATCCCACTCAGCTTTGCTCCGGCCTCGTTTTGAGGAACAACCGCATCAAAACACCAGCCCAACCTGCCGCCTTCCTGTGTGCGAAGCCCAGCTGTGAAATTGTGGCTGGGTGGCAGAATAATGAAACCCACCGTCCAGCGTCCCGGGTGGAAGCGGGGTTGTGATGGCAGGTGGCAGGGGCAGCCTGTGGCCCCCCAAAAAGGGGCCCAAGGGCTTCCTTCCTTGGCCCAGTGCTAGGCTGGGAAAGCGGGACGAGCCAAACGGGTCGCTGTGTTAGAGGGACAGGGGTTAAACGCTGTGCATGAGCGGTGGGGTGCGGATCAGAGACAGTGGCAGCGGGGCTCCGGACTGGTCAGGGTAGCACAGGACAATCACTTTGCAATTCCTTAAACTCTGCTTATTTTTATTTTATTTTATGTTATGTTATATTATTTTATGTTATTTTATTTTAATGTTATTTTATTTTTTGTTATTGTATTTTATTTTTTTATTATTGTATTTTATTGTATTTTTTCATACATTGCTTGACAGAGCATCCTCTTTCACCTGCACCATGTGCCCTATGTTGTCCTGGGACGAAGCGTGCTCGCCCTGGGCAGCTCAGCTCTGCTCCGGGCAGACGGGAGCCCGCGGTGGGCACGGGCTGGGGGGTCGCAGTGCCGGCGTAAGAGCTGCGGTGCAGCAACATGCAGCCGCAGGGACACAGGAGAGGCGGCGAGGGCTGGGTGGCTTTGGCAGGGCAGCGCTGGCAGCCCCGTCCAGGGGTGGGAGCAGCCATGGGGTCCAGACCTTGTCCTGGGCACGTCACCATGACCCAGTCCAGACCGCCTCCAGCAGCCGTGCCCGCATGCCCAGTCATTTGCATCACGGACTCAAATCTTTTTCATAGGAAGCCGTCGCACTGGGGCTGTCGGGGTGAGCTTTGGCTTGTGTGGGCTGGGGCACGCGCAGCCCTTCTGCTGTCCTGGGGAAGCGTCACCATAAACGCCAGTGCCGGGGTCCTGGTCAGGGCCCAGCCGCAGCCCGGCATCGCTGCCCTTCCCACCCCGCAGCAACGAGCTGAGAGACAGCCCCGACCCCAGGCTGCCTGCCCAGCTTCGTGGCTGGTGCCAGACCCTCCCCGCTTCCCCACCACGGGAACAGGGTGGCTGCGGTGAGGTTTCTGCCCTTTCCAGGCTCTGCCTCGCCCCAGGAGTGGGGGCACAGCCAAGGGCTCTGCTGCCAGCGGCCACCCAAACCCGCTCGTGACCAGGGGCCGGGGGTTGCTGAGCCCACGTCTCTGCAGCGCTGGCCCCCACCGCCTCGCGTTATCTGGCCGAGACACCCGGGGAGCCCCACGGGCTCCCATCGAGGTGTGGGGCTTTGCGGGGGCACTGGCGGCCATCCCTGGGAGGGAGGGCTGGGGGCACTGGGGCACTGCCAGCCCCCCCAGCCCAGCCCCCTGGCTAACCAGCCGCAGCACCAAAACTTAACGGCTGAGAGGGAAAGGCTGAGCGCAGGATTTATTTGCATAGTAACTGGGCTGCTGTTGGCACTTACCCTTTAAAATAAAGTTCATAGCAAAATGTTTTACCCCCTCGCATACAGGGAATGCTAACAGCATCCCTTTTTTCCCCCCCCTCTTCTGGCTGAAACTTGTTTTTCCCCTCGTTTGTGCCTCTCTGAATCCTGCCAGCGCAGAGGTTCCCTTGTTCAGAGAGAAAAAGAGAAAGGGGGGGGGGGGAAGAAAAAAAAAGAAAAATAAGAACTTAAGCCTGGGATTAAAAACCATCACTAAAATAGTTTGAATAACAAAGTCAACTGACTCGCCGGGAGCCCGGTGAATGCCTGTCACGTATCGCCCTTCAGCCGGGGCACAGTCATGTGTTTCGCTAGATAGTTCCTGGAAAGGCTTCTGCTCAGCCCGATAGCCCTGCGGCTGCCGATACTGCTGCGCCCGCGCCACGCCAGCCCTGCTCCCCGGAGGGCTGCGGAGAACTTCCCGAACTTATAGGAGGGGAGGAGGGAAATAAATACAACTCCTGCGAGTACCGGAGGCATCGGTTCTTCTTTTGCCCAGAATAACAACCAGCTATAAATGGAGATCGGGCTCCTCCAGCCCCAGTGGTCCCAGCACTGGCACCCAAGGCCAGCAGCCCCCTCCATCCCCTTATCGATGTCTTTAGCAATGGGATTTACGGGGTGTGTCCCTCCCCAATTTTTTGCATAGTTTTTGCTACATAAATAATCAAAAAAGTGGGACCTTGCATGTGATAAAAGCAGAGGATTTGTAAATCCCCCCCAGGCAGAGCCGCCTCGCCATGTCAGACGCGTTGTGTGGGACCACACAACCGGGAGCACTTTGTTGTGGGGATTTATACCTAAAACCAAAGCCCAATACTGTTGGTTTATCCTTTTGCTGACACCAGCAGCACAAACCTGGAAACGCAGAGGTGTGACGAGGCACAGCGAGAGGGGTGATGGCTCAGCTAAGGCCACGCTGTGTGGGAGGGCAATTAAAGACTCAGATTTATGAGCTGTGTTGCCCGTGCTCGGGAGGCTGATGGTGGTGATGGAGAGGTCCGTGATGGATGCATCAGAGAGGGAGAAGTCAGAGACTGTTCTGCAAGTGCTGCAGTGTTTCAGGGTGAAGCTGGGCACTAAAGGCTCGGCACACCCCTGGTGAACCAACCTGCGGTGGGTGCAGGCTGTGCCCAGCCTCAGCTGCACACCCCAGGGCCGCGATGGGGCGTGGGCAGTGGCACCGTGGCGTGGGTGTTTGACGCAGAGTGACTCAGGGCAGCACTGCCCATGAGCACAGGGCTTACACGCCTTTCTCTGAAGAGCACTAAATATATGTGCATGAGTATATTTATTTTTTTGTATATATATTTAAACTTCTATATGATTTGAATATATAATTATATACAGATGTGTTTAAACACACATATATAGTTTATGTATAAAAATAGTTATGCATATACACAAAATATTGGGAAAAAATTTCTTTATTGAAAGAGTGGTCAAGCACTGGAACAGGCTGCCCAGGGCAGTGGTGGAGTCCCCATCCCTGGAGGTGTTCGAAAAAATGAGTAGATATGGCACATCAGGACATGGTTTAGCAGGCGTGGTGGCGGTGGGTTGACAGTTGGACTTGATCTTAGCGGTCTCTGCCAACCTTAATGATTCTGTGATTCTAAAGTAAATATTTTTCTTCTCCCTGCGGGCACCTTTGAGCTGCAGCCTCTGCGCCAACCCCTGGGCCTGCTGCATGCCCATGCCAGGAGCTGCACGTGTACTGGTGCCCCGTTACCCAGGCTATGGCCGGTGGTGTCCCCCCCCGTGCGGGGGGCTGGCTCCTGGAGCCGCCTGCTCGGTGTCAGGCAGCAGTGAGGGGGCTGCTCCTCCGTTGCACACCCCCTCCGCCAGCCTAGCGCGGTGCAGCAGAGGGGAGAGACAACCGGGAGTAAAAAATGCACCAGGACACCATGAGTGTTGTTGGCCTCTTACTGAAGGGTGTTTTGCATCTTCCTTCAAGAGCTACCATACCCATCTTTCAGCAGCAATGAGATTGCAAAGCACAAGGTGAAATAACCTACAGGACTGCCGTGAGAGAGGGGCTCAGCAGCCACGCTGGGCAGCGGCTCGGGCAGCCTGCTCGTTAAGTCCTGTTGAATCGATGAGCCCCGAAGTCCCAGGAGCCGATATTTAAAAGCCTTTGCCACGTAAAGCTGGGGAGCGTGGCCCCCTGTAAATCACAGAATCACAGAATTGTAGGGGTTGGAAGGGACCTCTGTGGGTCATCTAGTCCAGCCCTCCTGCCGAAATCAGCCAGGAGCACGTCTTGGTCTGAAAATAGCACTAAGCAGCTTATTACATTTAACACTCAAAAGATCTTTTAAAATCAGACTAAGCACGCTTGAGCGGTTCCTGTTTGATCTCTGCCTGCAGGTGAGCACCGGGGCTCAGCCTGCGCACACCGATACCGGGCGCCTTTGCTTTCGCCAGTGGCATCAGCTGGGTGTGTTGACACGAGCTGCTTGCATGCTGCTGCATTAAGCTAAGCTTGAGCTTTGCAAAATGAAAGTGAAATGAAATAAATAAATCATCCCATTAGTTTTCTGTGAGCTGGCTTTAAAATTAGCGGGTTTTAGTCACAAACATGGTAGAACGAGCCCTCGGGGGGGGGGGGACTAAACCACCTCCAAAAACCACATCCAATCCTTTTTCAGCAGTGTATGCTAGTCTTTATTTCATGACATTTTAGTAAGGTAAACTAATTTGGTTTCCTGTTTCCAATGAATTTTATATGTATAAAAATATTTATACTATATTTCTATATCTATATAATGTATAAATCTGATAGAAACGTGTATGAAAAAACACATTTTCTATCAATATCTGCGGGTATTCGTGTGTGTATGGGAAAGAACACATATGAATGATTTATTTCAACTGATGTTTTAACTTTTATTTCATAAATCCTGGCTGCTGAAGATGCCAGCTGAAGTTTAGGTTAGAAGGTAATTTAAAATGAGGAGCGTAACATAGCAGCAATGTAATGTAACCAATTTAATGGAGCTAGGACCAGTTGGTGGTGCTGAGACATTTCAGGCCAGGATGGCTCCTGCCCAGCACCTGCTCACCGTGTGCTCCAGCTTTTCCCCTTTCCAGGCCCCCCGTTTGCTGAGCCCACCCTAGAGCACCCCAAGGGCTGACAGAGGCTTTGCAGGAGCCCCAGGGCTTACAGCCCCCCAGCCCGGCCCTGGCCTGCGGGCTAAATCTGGGACTGTGCTGCCAGTTTACGTAGGGCTGGAAACGCCATCTCTGTCCCAGTAAGATGCGGCCATCGCTGTGTGGGTGCAGCTGGTGGGAAGGCTGTGCTGCGGGGCTGGACGACATTGGGCAGGACCCGGCCCTAGAGCTGTGCCCCAGCGTTGCCAGGACGAGCATGAGCTGCTCCGCATCAAAACCATGTCCTGCACTGTGCTCACCTTTCAGCAGGCTGGAAAAAATAGTAAAAAAAATCACATACTGGAGCGAGAGCCATGGCGGGGAGATGGGCATGCGAGGTCCGGGGTGGTCCCCGGCTCCTGCTGGAGGGAGCCCTGGGCTGAGCAGACCTGACTGCATCTCCCGTCCTCCTGCCCTCTGCTGCCGTAGGGCTCACGAGCTTCGGCCGGGGGTTTCTGTCCGTCTGTCTGCCTGTCTGCTTTCCCCCACGTGCTCTTCAGTCAGGTGACCACGAGCACTCCTTCAGCCCCGGTCTGCGCAGTCCAGAGCACAGATATTTTGGGCATCTGCAATCTGGACGAAAGCTCCAGCCCTGCCAGCAGCTCTGCACGGGCTTGAATGGAAAGAAAAATAAAAATATCCCATCGAGTTGGGTAAACGCTGCCAGGCTGCCTCGGCCGAGCACCGCCGGCCGCCTGCCCCGGCCCCTCTCCCCGCGGGCAGGGAGCAGCCCCAACCCCAGCCCAGGAGCTGCTCTGGAGCCGCCCAGCAGAGACAGAGCCTGCAGAAAAAATAATAAATGGAGTGCAAATGTTTCTACCATTGGCACCAGGTCATGTGCCTCGTAAAGTTGAGGAGTGCGTGGATATTTCCTTGTAGCTTCCATCCAAATTACCAGAAATGGCCACTGTGCAGAGCATCCCGGAGCGGTGCTGGAGGAGGCTGGAGTGGCTGAGGCCTCCTCAGACAGATAGACGGACCGATAGACGCACATGGGAGCTGGGTCCAGGTCTGGAGACTGGACCACGAGCTTTCTGCTCAGGCGGTGGGTTTGGGGGCAGGTGTGGGGTCTCTGTGCATGAGGCACTGCCAGGTTGTCGGCACAGAGAGGACCCTGGATTCCCCTCTCCCCTCCCGCACACGCAGGCACATGCAGGCAGAGTTTCCTCTTGCCATCCTCATCAGACACGGCGAGCTCCGTACGTGCAAGGCACGGAACTCCAGCACAGCCCCAGCTCCTGCGGTGCCTGCAATGCGTCCTGGTGGCTACAGGCCTGTGTGCTGAGATGCTTTAAAAAAAAAGAGCCCACCCCACCCCAACCGAGCACAGCCCAAGCCTGCTGCCCGAGAGCGTCACAGCATGGCAGTTACAACAGGCTCACTCATTTCTCCGGTGAGTAAGACCGAAAGAGGAGCCCTGCGGGTGCAGGGCCGGCTGCGGGGCCGGGTGCCGATAAGGAGCAGCTCCCTAATCTCCAGCCCCAACAGCCGCGAGGGCGAGGGTGATAACTGAGAGGAGCCCCGGGCACGCAGCGATGGGGAGGTGGTGCTGCTGGCGTGAACGTTTGCAGGGCTGCCCTCACCTCGGCGGGGGGGGTTCATCTGCAGCGTCCCCCCCCCAGCCTGGCACCCCGTCACCCTCTCCCGGGGGGCAGCGGGAGCTGGTGGTGGTGGCAACCACAGGGCGCGTGCACTGGCCCGCTCCTCTTGCCTCTGCACTTGGTGCCCTGTGCTCCCTGGGGCATAACTATGGGGTCAGGTGGCTACAGCGGGTAACATCTTTCTTCTGATAAATCAGCCTGTTTAGGGCAATCCAAAGTTTAGAAACTTGAAGTAGGGAAGGTCCCAGCCAAGGTCTGTCCTCAGCTGCCTCATGGGCTGAGTGACGCCAGGAAGCCGGGAACAGCGAAGCCTGGCGCTGCCCTGATTCAGCCCTGGGCTGGGATTTTGGCTCAGGTACCCGGTTTTTATCTGCCCTCTTGGAGAGCCGCCGGCCGGGCTGGCCGGGCCGGGCCCATCTCCTGTGGCTGCGCCGGCAGCACCCACCATTGCCGCACCGCCTGCCCGCGGGACAGACCCGGTCGGCCCCTCGCTGGCCCCCCCATGTGCCAAACAGCCCATGATAAGCTCTGCTCCACAGCACATTTTTGTCAGAGGGCAGTGAGATAAAAAGCTTAAAGTAGCTCAGAGTGACATTTGCGAGGGTCTGCACCACCGCTCTTCCCACACGCCGCCGACCCTCGCCGTCCCTCGCCGGCTTTGGGCATGAGCATCCGTGGGGGAAGGCTGGGTGCCTGGAAACCAAAGCGGGACAAGCGCGGAGCTGCTCCCGTCCGCGAGCACCGGGCAGCACGGCACTGAGGGTGATGCGGCACTGCCAGCGCTGCTGAGCAAGGCTCTGCCTCTGCTTTCGGGGTGCTCCCGCAGGGCCCCCGTCCCCAGCTTGCTGCGGGCAGCACCGCTCCCGCCATCGCTCCTTTGGCTCAGGCCGAACGCCACTCGGCCAAGTGCCCGGCAAGGGAACAAAAGCTGAGAGCCCCAGCACTGGGCCAGGGAGCTGGGGGAGGGTGCAGCTTGGTGCATGGCTCCTCTCCAGCACTGGAAACCAACGGGGATAAAAACTAAACATCTCCCTCGCTGCTCCCCTCGCAGGGACGCTGTGGGCTGGTGTGTGCCGGGACGCACCCGCAGCTCTCTGAGGCTGGTGCCATGGGGAAGGCTGAGGGACCTGAGCCTCTCCTGGAAAGGCCGGCTCAGCTCCAGCTCCAGCTCCCCCCTCGCAGGGTGATCCCCCTTCTTTAACCCCTCCGGCACCGGCTGCCTGTGCCGTGCCCTGGCCTTGGTCCCTGGGCTCTCGGCAGTGCGGCCAAGTGAGCGTTGTAAAAGGCTTTAGCCTGTCACAGATCGTAGGCACATACTCCAGCTCTCCCTAATTCTGCGTTTAGTTTCGTGCAGCGATTAGCATGTCATATTTAAAGGCACAGTTTCAATTCATGTCTATCCGATCTTCCTTTTTTTTTTTTTTAATGGAAAACGAGATTAAAAATAGTCAACAGAGAAAACAAACATTGTAATACCCACACAGGGTTTTTTTTAACAATATCAAAAACGCCCATGAGAGCAACTGCTTTTAAGCAGTAAAGAATTGCAGTGCAGAATTTGCAGCACAGACATGGCAGAAAGGAAATGAAGCATGTCCCAGTGCCACCTTCCGTCTGGGATGGCCACAGTTCGACTCTGGGGACAGGCTGGTGTAGCACACTGTGCTTATTCTTTTATTTACGATATTAATTCTTTTACTTGTGATATGACTGGTAAAAGCAGCTGAGCTCACTCCAGTTAGCTCATGGCCCTGGAATGAGCCTTTTTGCTCTCACGCCATGGCACAGACGATGGTGAGGGGCTTTGCCGGGCGCTCCCTCCTCTCCCGTGCCCGCGGGCTCTGGCGAGCAGAGGTGGCAGTGGCAGGGCAGAGCGGGATGCTGGGATGCAGGCTCCCACTGGGCTGATGAGCTGGCAGAGCCTGCACCGGCTTGACCTTAACTCTGCCAGGCTGGCTGGGGGTTTTAGGGGGCTGTTTATGTTTGTGGAGGGTTTTCTCCAGCCTCCCTCACCCCCCTCAGAGACAGCAGCAGAGCCCTGGGGACCCGGCTGTCAGCGGGCAGCTGCAAAGCCAGAGGCAGGAGCCCCCCGACGTGTTCAGGACAGGGGCACGTGGCCACGGGGAAGCCCCACGCAGGACTCATCAGACGTGACGTGCTCTGCATGGAAAAGGCGAGGTCACCCCGTCAGTGGCCGGGCCATGGCAGAGCGGCACTGAGCGAGCCAGGCACCCTGGAGGAAGGGGCTCTTTCTCTGCACCCATGTTTGGCCGAGGGGCTGCAGAACCAGCGGGACTCTTGTGGAGGGAGAGATGAGTGGGTCTGTGGGGAAACCCTAAGCCCCTTCTTGCCCCCCGTGGCCCTGGGCAGGGGAATAGGGACATCACTGCGTGGGGAGGGATTCCCCTGCTCGGTGAGTGACCAGTCCGAAAGGGCTCATGTTAATTAAGCCTCTCATCCTCCCGGCCCCTTCTGCTGTGCTATTATCCCCAAAATAGGGGTCTATCCGCGGGCCCAGCCCTGCACATCTCCATCATGGTTGCCCTGGCTGGGGAGCAACCAGCAGCCACCAAAGTGCCAGCACAGGGCAATGGCCCATCTGCAGCTCCTTTTTAAAAGTTGTTTTATCTTCAGTTTAATAAGTCTTCAGCACACTCTGCACGCCAGAGCTCACCGGGCTTTCACACATGTGGGGGCACAGGGATGCTGAGGCCAGGGGAGAACTTGGCTCAGGGCAAAACCACTCTGTAGAGGTGCAATCTGTCCGGAAAACAGGTTTTTGCTGTGGCTCCCAGTGGGAAAGCACAACTCCCTCGCATGGCTGCTGCTCCAGGAGCACATGGCACAGGTTCAGCCGCTCTCCCCATGGGAACAGCGTCCCACAGCCCACATCAGCTTTGTCCCCTCGGTGCCCCTCAACGCTATGTAAATACTGACAGGATTTTCTGAGCAGCCGTGAAATGCACATCTGCTCATGCAAAGCTGCGGCCGGTGCCCCGGACGGGAGCAGGCGGCCGGGAGAGCCCAGCCACCGGCCGGCGCAGGAAGCTCGCCACCATGCACGGGTGCCTTTTCTGCATGAGCCACGCTGCCAGCTTGAACTTTTGGTCTGCAAGTGCTTCTGCATCCAAAATAGCCAGCCCTGCTCCCCTCACCCCCAGGCAGGCAGCGAGGAAGCATCTCTGCCGGTCACCCAGGGACGGCCGCTGCAGCACGCCTGTCCCCTGCACACTCACGGCGATAAGGCTGGAGGATGGTTGGTCCATGCTGTCATCAAGACAAAATAAAGCCTGGCCGCTTCCAGTATGGTTTTTTTTCATAATTGTTCTATTTCCATGAGTCTGTGTACGCCCGGCTGCCCTGCTCTTGCCAGGAAAGCCGAGTGCTGATCATTGTCAGATGGTTCACACAGAGGTTTCTGTTTTGTTTTGTTTTTACAAGGATCCAAGATGATAGGGGGAGGGAAAGAACTTATGTCCTCTGCTTAAAATAATTCAAGAGCTTTCCACTGTCTACGCCAGACTCAAGCAGACATTTGCATAACAAATGAGCTTCTCGCTGCTCTCCAGCCCCGGGTGACCCCTGCGGCTCCTGCAGGAGGAGGCTCCATCTCCACCTCCATCACCTCCATCTCTATCTCCACCATCCATTGTCATCATCTCCATCATCTCCCATCCCAGCCCTGGGCCGAAGTTGCCTCTGGATAGGAGAGGGCATGTGGAGGGTTATAAGCTTTTGGCACTTTTGTCAATCAAGTCTTTGTAAATGGCCTCTGGAATATTTCAGCAGTAAAGCGTTTGCTTCGTGACCAACAATATATTCCAGGCATCTTTTATTTTGCTGTAAAAATGCTACAAAGCAAGCTGGTTAGTGACAGTTGCTGTCCAAGCTAAAGCCTGTTGACAGCAGGACCAGACACCCACTTTCCCGTTGTTAGCAGGGGTGGCCGCTCTGTGCCAGGGTTTCTCCTCCACGCGACGATGCGCCAGCAGAAGGCACAGGCCTAAGAGCCTGCTCAGGTGCAGGAAAATCAAGCAAACCCCTAGAAGTTTCACAGGAGGTTTTTTTGCCCTTGAGACAGATTAACACCTTTGCTAGTTCAGATGTATAAATTATTCCAGCAGTTCCGCTACTGCTATTTAAACAGATTTCATTGCAGAGTGCTTCCAGAGAGCATCTGCTGCAAAGGCCAAGGTCACAGTTTTCAGCCCAGCAAGCAGATCAAACTGCTGCGAGAACCCATTGCCAGAGCTGTTTCATGCAGAGCCCTATCGTCTCAACCCCTTTAATGAGGAACTGGAAGAATTTTCCAGTTCCCATCGTCCTTCTTGGAGGGAGAAAGTGGGGGAAGTAAAGCTTACGTACCTTCATGTAGCTCTGCGAGGTGGCAGGAGGATTTTCATGAGAAACTGGGTGAAGTAAATGCTATCAGAGCCCAAATGCCCAATCAATTATATCGGAATATTGTATTATGGTGAAGAGGGCTGGGCAAGAAGGGAAGTCCCAGCAATACTGAAAGATCCCTTTTAGACAATGACTGAAAAAATGTTGCAGTTGTTCATTTTGAAACGAGTTTCTGTAGGGGTTAGATTTTTTTTGCATCACATCACATTATGGGTACACAATTAAAAAATGAATCCATAATCAGTCAGAAACTATTATCCCTCCACCCCCCTTTTCCTTTTAGAGTAAACTCTAAAATCTGGCATTTTTACGTAATGAGAATGCTAGAGCAAACCTCCAGAGACCTTTGCAACGTGAACACCCATCCTCTGCACCAGGTCCTTCCCTTTCTGGCCAGCCCCCTGAGGTCGGTGATCTCTGGCCCCTGTAGCTCCGGGCGGGAGGGCACACATACCCCCTCCGGCCTGCCGCGTCCCCGTGCAGGCGATGCTGCTCCCGACCACCCAGTCCGACCAGGGGCAGGGCTGCAGGCTGAGCCTGGCTGACAGCGTAGGAGCATGGCTCTGCCCTGGAGACCAGACAGAAAATGCTTAGTATACGGCTTGAGATTCAACAGACCTGGGTTGCTTATTATTCCATAGCAAACTCAAAGCATTGCAAAGTACCGCAGTGAGACGCGAGGTAAAATCCAGGAAAAATTCTCCTGGGTCGTAGGTTGAGGTTTTTTTTTTTTTGCCTCTGTGGATCTGGGACTTGGTTTTGCGCACACCAGCAGCCTAACCCATGTGCAGCTCTCCTTCTAACATGCTCCAGGACTGTTTATCCCCGCCTGAAAGAGCAGAGCTCAGGTCAGGGCTCTTCTGCAATTCCTGGTGGCTTGGCAGAGCCGGCCTCAGTCCTGAGGATGGGTTTGAATCATGGCTTTTGCAGCCCAGGTTTACGGCAAACACCGTGTGTCCCCAGGCTCCCCTGACCCGCCTTCTGTCTGCCAGCTGCTTCAAACCTCAGCCCGAGATGCTGTTCCCTCCACTTGTATCACTTGACCACAAAACCGTCCCCCTGTACATGCGAACCCCCTGAGCCCACCAGCACCTCCACGGGGCACTGGCAGGAGACACTAAAGCGCTCTGTTAATGCTCGGGCTGGCAGCCTGCACGCCCCAGGGAGGGCAGGACAGGCCCCCCGGGCTCGCCGCAGCTCGCCGTCCAACCTGCCGGGCCGCTTTGGGTTTTGTTCAACTCGATCAAAGCCTCAGAGATGCCATATGGCTCCCGAGGATGTTTCGCTGCAGGGGGTTTTGGTTTGCAGCACGGTGGTTATGGCTGGCAGAGGCAGGGGAGCAGCTCCCAGCCCTGGTCCTGAGCACTCAGGGGTGACAAATGGCTCTGATGGCACCAGGGTGTCCCCAGCCCACGTCAGTGTGCAAAGCGCGGGGACATGTGGGAGGAAAGCACTGGTCTGGAGCTGCAAGAGGGTTCTTTGACGCTGTCTGTGCAGTCACTTGAGGGCTTGGGTTTTGCTCCAGAGCTGAACAAAACTGAGCACCGGAAAACCTGAGAAGTGCAGCAGCACAGAACTGCCCTCCCCGCCCACTCCCAGCCTGGATGGAGCACGTAGAAATCCTCATGGAGCTGCAGAACATTCCCTGAAACATCCCGGAGAGGAGAGAGGAGGCTGCTGCGCTGCGGGCCCTGCCTGGGACCTGCTCTGCCGGGACAGGAGCCCTGAGCCCAGCACACGGGTACCCCCACCCCGAGGGCAGTGCTCCAGCCTGGCCATCTGCGAGTCACGCCTGGCTGTCCCCAGCACTTCTTCATTTTTGTGGTTTATTGAAATAATGGCTTCTGAGGGATGTCAGCTCAGGGTGATTTATTTTCCTTGCCAGCCAGCCATCCCCTCCATGGCATTAGAGCAGGACTCCCACCTCAGACATACCCAAGACACCGTGCAGCGATTATGGCAGAGTTATGCCACAAGGAAAACACAAAGGTGGGGACAGTAATTGCAGTTACCTGGTGGATTTTGCTTCTTATTCAAAACATAAGACTGAGAAGGCAAAGCCTATAAAAAAGACACAGCAAAGCAGGTCGCAGGCAGTATTTTTCTGCAACACATAAATTAGCAACCTCTGGGCCATTTAAAAAATAATTTCAAAGCCTAAACGTCACTCAGAAAATGCATACCTGTTCCTCACAGCTACCATCCCAGGGACTGCTGTGCCCTGCTGTGATGGGGCAGGGGAGACTCTGCCCGGGCTTTTGGAGCACCCTTTTGTGGGCTGCAGCTGGAGGGAGAGGCGGGGATGGGAACGGGAGCTGGGACACTTCTGGTGTCTGCCAGGAAGAGACCGCTCCGGGAGCTGCCTTCGCTGCTGCTGTACATGGATGGAGAGGCCAATAAAAGTTTGCCCTTGAGATAAAAGAGCTTCCAGCTTCCTTCTGTCTCTACCATCTCTCCTTGGCTTCCTTCTCCCATGTGTTTCGCTCAAGCTCATTTACAAGAACTGGTGTCCTGGCTCAACGGAGTGCAAACATCACCAGACTTCTTCTCTTGGGGAACCATCTCGAAACAGTGAGCTGAGAACTGGGGAAACTGAGGCACATACAATGACCAGGAAAACCCTGCAGGCTATTCTCACATTCTGCAGGAAGGAGAGTAGGGACCACTGTGCCCAAGACCTTTGGTTTCATCTGATACTTCCCCCATGCAGCTCCCTGTCCTCCCCACTGCCACCTCAGTGACTGCCCAGTGCCATCCAGTAAAAAATCCTGCAACACCAGTATATGCTGCACCACAGGTGCCAGTAGCCATTTAAACGGTCACCAGTTAAAAAAGAAAAAGAAACCAACAACAAAAGACCCACAAATAGTTGACTCTGTTCCCAGGCAAATACAAAGAACGGTTTTGGATCGTCACTGCTGTCCCTTTGTTTACTGAATGCAGTAACAGAAAAGGCAAGGAAAGAAAAAAATATCCCCTGATAGTGACAACTTATTGTGGGCAAAGCAGGCTGGGGCATGCCCAAGAAAAGGAGGGTCAGCCTCTGTGCCTATCTGCTGCTGATGGGAAATAAATGTGCCCAAAAGCACTTGAAAAAAACTAAAAAGGACCAGACCTGATTGCAGCAGTTAGAAGTGATATATTCTTGGCATGGAAACAAAAAGCAAATTCATAGCAGGTTTGGAGTTGATCTTACTGGCTTACATGGGATTTTATACTTAGGTAATTCTATTGTTGGCTGGAGCTACCTGATTTATGCCTGAATAAGGTCCTGATCCTGCAAACATTTACTTATGTACTTTAGTTTTACCTTTGCCCCTAGACACCCTATTAATTTCACTGCAGCAAGGACAGAGCTTCTCTGCAGAGCTGGAGCCTTTGCAAGAAGAAAACCTGTGCTGTAATGCCCGAAACGAAGAGGAAATTTTGCAGTAAGATGTGAACTCCCCCGGGCTGTGGCTGTCCCATGCTCCAGGCACACACACCCAAATGCTGAGTGATCGCTCGAGTAGCTCCCTGTAACCCCCAAGCTTTGGGAGGCAGCAGGGGAACAGCCTTAGCATAAGCCTGCAGCTGCATTGCGCTCAAAGTCGGTCTCTGCAACAAGTCTGACCTTACAACAGCAGTGTAACACGAAGTTCATTCTGGTGATACTCTCTTCCCTGGGCAGACCACCTAAACAAGCTGCTAAAGACAGCAGAAACCATTTGGTTTGGTTGTTTCTGTTCAAGAAAGTGGCATCTAGCATTAAAAACACTGGATTTGCTTCGTACCCACCCCATCAGGCAAGGTAAAAGAGAGGGATTCATCCATCAAGCACCGTCCTTTGGCAATGAAACCTCTGAGTTTCATTTCATTCTCATGCTCTTCAAAGAGAGCATGAGAATAAAAACCTATCGGAGGTAAGAGGAGGAGGACCAGCAGTGACAAGACATGTGCTCACACATGAGCAGGGAAGACAGCGGCTTCAGCTGTCCAGCCAGCGAGATGCCCGGGTGGCTGCCTGTCCGGCAGTGCCATCGCTCACGTGCCCGTCACATGCTGCTCAAACCAGGCAAATGAAATAAAAAGGGGCTGTGAGAGCTGAAGCAGCTGCTTTCCTCGCTGCCGCTGCCAAACCTTCCCGAGAGCACGGCTATTCCTCGGTGCAGGGGAGAATTAATTTGCTTTACAATGGAGCCGCGGGGCTCAGCGGGCAGTTGGGTGTCTGCCGCAGCGGGCACAGAGCTGCCGCAGCCCAGGGGCCGTGCGGGGAGCCAGGAGCAGCACCTGGAGCCAGCCCCAAGGGTGCTCGAGGAGGCCAAGGGAGGGCCCAGAGCAAAACCCTTCTGGTACAAATCTCTGCTGCTTCCCATCGGAGATGCTCATCCAAGATGCATCAGCCCCCAGCCCCCAAACCCAGCGATCTCCATCGGCAAGGCTCAGACGCTGCTTGTGGAGCAGTGAGTGCCCGTGGACCACAGGGCACTGCAGCTCCCACACACAAGCCATGGGACCTCTCCCTCCTGGACTCGCCTGGCAAAGGGTACGAGCAGCAAACTTGAGCTGCACAGCCTTTCACTTCGTTATCTCTGCAGGCTAACGGCAGCCTTTGGCCCAGGCTCCCAGCTGCACCCTGCTTTTGGCAAGCGGAGTAGAGCCACGATGAATGGCTCTGCCAGGGGCCAGCCCCATGCCAGCCCAGTTCCTTCTGGCTGCTCTGACCCGAGTGCGCTGGCTGGCCAGGGCTGGGCGCACGGGGCAGAGCTGGAGCACGGCCCAGGGGGGCCTGAGCCCGCCGCCGCCCCAAACTAACACACTCCGC
>Ga0181612_128164_pt1 | contig 19023 bp, 14 predicted proteins | sample HoacroProtozoa21_FD_119630 | JGI IMG/M metagenome (GOLD analysis project Ga0181612, IMG submission 119630) | Hoatzin crop microbial communities from Cojedes, Venezuel. Combined Assembly of Gp0051906, Gp0051904, Gp0051908 | reverse complement strand
TATCAAAAAGGTATTTTTATTTTATTTTTTACCTTTACACCAGGAGCACCTGGAAAACCCGGAGAACCAGTTATGCCAAGTGGGCCCTATAGAAGACAGACACACAAAGCTATAATTCTGCAGTTTAAATGGCACAGATTATTACCTAATCACTGGGTAAATGTGGTTCTGGGATTAAATGTATTTTCTAGTCATAAAACATTTGTTCATAACAAAACCAAAAAACTATAACTACCGCTTTTCTAAGTTATATGCATACATTTTATGGAACCGTGGCGCAGTATTTATTTTAATAATGTGTTTACTGACTTCAGCAAAGTTACAGCTCTTGATCCAGCTATTAATGCGCAAATCACAGGGCACACAGTTGGCAATTATTATAGCAATTGTTTTTTCAATTTTAGTTTTTAACAAAATGTCATATTCTGATATCTATGCTACTGTAGTATGGTAATGAAAAGATCAGATATTCGTTAAGTGATCACAATTTGTCCTACAGAATGTAGCAAAGGGGAGTTTCAATTCTTTTAAACTTTATAAGAGTAACCTAGGAAAACAGAGAAATACAAGCCACATCTACATTGAAACAACTGAGCTGCTAGACCAGATTTTTGAGGCTAATTAACACAAGTGAAAACATAATTCAAGGCTATCCAACTATGTGCCCTGCTTCCTACTCTTCTGCCCCACTAAGATTCCCAAATTCACAGCTAAATTCATTTGCAAGTTTTAAAACACAGACTTTGTATCACATTTTCTTGGCTGCACAGACAAAGACGTACGCTGCCGGGATCTTTGTTCAGAGACAGGCAGGTACTTCTGGGAGAGGCAGCGGAGGAAAGGGTGGGTTACGGCACACCACGAAACCCAGCGCTGCGCAGAGGCACGTCTCCACCTCCCCAAACCAGCGCAGCTCTTCCCAAACAGCACCGTGCCTGGCGACAGTCGATGCTGTATCTAAACAGGGCTGCCAGCTTGAACAGACCGTAGTATGGATGCAGCTACCCTATTTCTGGTTCTAGAGCCAAATTCTCGGGGCGCTGCGCTGCAGAGTGTCAGTGCAGCTCACGTGGCTGCGAGGACGTGAGGTTTGGGCAAGGATGCAAACAGCTGGGGCTGCATTACGGGGCAGATTGTCCAAACCAGAAAGGAAACTTCAAGTGTATACGCTTGAATATACCTGCAGGGCATGGCGCAAGCCTTGTTCTGCTAAACAGAAAAGACTTCCAATTAAGGGATTTAGAGTAAATTTATACATTTCCATTTTCTGTATGCCTCTCGTGCTGAACCAGACATTCAGGAGAAGACCTTTCTACTGCATTACAAACTCTCCAGATGGCGGCACACAGTGGTTATAAATATTCACTACAACGCTGTTCCCAGATGATTATCTTTTCCCAATTTTCTCTCTGTTTGTAAAATATGATGTATACTGCGAAAAAATGTCCTGTGTAATAAAGCTCTACTGTCAAACCTAATAAGAACAATCTGTCCCACTGAGCATTAATTACAGACAACATTTCTGCCATGACCTTGCACTGGATTTCTAAAGAACTGACGTAACAGCTCACTAAGTGTATTTTTTAAAATCTATGTCCCAGTTTAATGGATCACAAATAAATGTCTGCCAAATCTCTGTCTTGCTGCAGGAAGAATCCCAGAATTATGGTATACACTGCACTGAGCCAAATAACAATGCATTTCATTAACATTTCCTCCATGAATAAACATATGCATTAAGTACCAGCATCGCCCTTGCGACACTACATGGGATTTTACCAAAATTGTGAGCCAACCAATTACCATGTACCGTGAGGCCGAGATCATATATTACACCAAATAAAAATTTCAAGCTCCACATAGAATTTCATAGCTCAGGACCCAGCTTGTTTTAAACTTTATAACTTGTTTTCGATACTGAAAAATCTTTTGTTTCAATGTTTGTTCTTACAAGTTACCCTTCTTTCATGCTACATTAAATAACAGAGGTTTTCAGCTTTCAGACACACTCATTTTTTGAGCTTCCATTACAGTTAATTATTTCTTAATGAACTTTGTAATAAAACAGCCTGTTCATTAAGATGACACAGGTAAATGAATGTTTCTCAAGACATATCACTATCCAACAAAGAGCATGTAAAGAATGAAAGCTTAATTGCGGGTGGGCGTGGTTTGGGATTTTGAAGGGTGTTTTTTGTTTGTTTTGGGGTTTGGGGTTTTTTTGCCTTTAAAGTTAAATATCATAAAGTGGTAAAGGTCCACATTGGCCGTATCAAGAGGCAGAAACTGTCAACCACATCCCAGAATTAATGCTTTCAAAAAAAGAAAAAAAAAAAAGAATATCACATTTTCAAGGTGGAAGCCGGCTTTGCACAAACAGTACAACATTATCATAAGCTTTCATTAGGAAAAGAAACAAGTAATTAACTGTATGTATGTTAGTAACCCCACTGGCTTCCTAACACATTTGTTCATGTAAATTGACTCAAAAACATTTCGCAAATGCACTTTGAGATTGGATGGTAGGATTCAAACCATCACCCTTTGATGTACCAACATCCAGATTTTAAATCACCAGAGTCATTCATCTTCAGCCCTGCAGCAATCGTGTGAGAACCACCACAGTCACGCGTGCCAGGCTTTCTTACCGTGGCAGACATTCACACACAGGCTTCAGGTTCTTCAGTTCAGTGTGTGACTGCCCATCATTAAAACGCTATCTTGTACATGTTCTGTAAGGGATCACTTGCAGGTAGCAAGTTCTGCTGTCGGCGAGGGACGTTTCTTCTTGCTAAGAATGGGGGCAACCTCCTTTGTCAACTTTGTATGTGAAGGAAGCGAATACGCAATTATAAACTGTTTTATATTACAGTGTCTATCTTTAAGACACTTTTCTCCCTACAATATGGACCACACTTCATAAAAGCAGCAAAGCATCACCCCTCCAGGGAAGATGTTATAGCCTACTCCCTCTGCAAATTAAAACCTTCAGATGAAGCAAACTACAGAGCATGGTTTCTCAGAGGACAGCATCAAAGCTATGATGAGTAGAACTAGGAATCGCTTACAGATAATTCCAGGTGCATTTATTGTTACCAGCAACTGCCAACTGTTTTTTGTGCTTCTTTTGGTAGTGTCAAGAGGCAAGTGGCAAATGTAAGGTGAAAAAAATAGGTGATTAAGAAAGAAACCTACCATTGGTCCTGGCTTCCCAGGCATACCATGCTGGCCACGTCCACCCTAGATACAAAAATGGACAAGACAGAATATTTATAAGAACTCCAACGAATTTTTTATTATTATTTATGGTTATCATTTTTTGTAACAACCATACATACTAAAGTGATCAAAGAAATGCTGAATGGCAGAGCCGTCCAAGCACTGGTATGGCAAACTTCTGGAAGAAATTATGCTCCCCCTCAAGTAAATGGATTTCTCTGTTTTCAGAGAGGCCAAAATTTTGACAGTGTAATTGTATGGAGCACATAACATAAACGGAGCACATAAAAGTCACGGGGAGAAATGCCAGAAAAAACAAAACTTGACACTGGACATAAAGCAACAGAAAGAAATTTCTACTGAAATATGATGTCATGTCAAGGCTAATCCCTCTTGTTGCTGAAAAGCAAAATAATTTTTAAGAGGACAGCTTTATTATCTGGAATTAAATTATAAGACTTAATTTAAATTAAAAGTCTAAATTTTAATTTTAAACTTTTTTCCACACAAAATCAATACGTATTATTTCTAGTTCAGTAATTTTTGGTGAAAATAGCCTCTCGAGAAATTTCACAGAAACAAAGAAGGAATTTTTGGAACACATAAAAAGTGCTGTGAGGGTACTTGGCCTCATGGGCACATCCGGTATGAGAAATTACCATGCAGCTAGCATTCTCCATTTAAAAGTGGGTTTGAATTTTGAAATTCACAGTAAAGCTCTCACCCCACAAAACTTTGCTCAGGCCCTAACTTTCTTAAGCTACAGCAGAACTCACCACGGAACTGACTAGCAGTCACATGAATAAACACTTTCAGGCTCAGGGATTTAAATTTAAGCAAAACAAGCAAAGAATCACAAGGAAAGCAGGAAGATCCCACTTACAGGGGCACCCTGTGGTCCAATTCGACCTCTTTCTCCTGGCATTCCTCTAGGTCCCTTGAGGAGAGAACAAAAACTCAATTATTTAGGAGCTCATTGTGGCATAGTAACAAAAACGCTTACATAGTTCACTTGACTTTTCCCCCCACAGTGGAAAGAACACACGCCATCCCCTTTTTTTCATCTTTTTCTTTGCTTTTTACTTTTTTTTTTTAAACATTCTTGACTTTTCTTTTGCTTCAACTAAGTTTTGCACTGTATCGCCCTTCAGCGATTTTCTGCTCAGTCTTCTTCATTTCTTTGAAAAGAACGTGCTTAGGTTCACTGAGACTACAAGCATGATAAGGACAGATGATGTGAGCTACAGTTACAGACCCAAGTTATTTTTTTACCTCCTGCATGTGTAGCTTATCTTGTCCTACAGCAGGAAAGAAGTAGCAGCTTACATAAATGTTTGCAGCCTCACAGCCTTGCCCAGTGGAAATCTAATAGACTGTAATTTCTCTTTTCCTGTTCCAACAGTATTTCTACTTTTAAACACAGGAGAGTAAATTCTACGTATACTCACCAGGGTCAATAATGCAATCTCATTTACTACAGCTCATTCACAAACTAGGTTCTACTTCAGAGATATTGCATTCTGCACGACACAAGATAGTGCTTTGCAGAGAGATCTCATTATCTGATATTAGAAAGGTGCTTTACTTCCCAAAGCACTGCTGAGGGTCGATTTTTGGTACTTTACACTGCTCACAAGTATACAGTTGTCCAAACCTACATCTGAATGAAAACTACTCTGAGCAAAAGTTTCTTGGTTTCATTTCCACGTCGTGTGTGTCTGTCCTCACCATAACCTCCAAAATCCTCTGTCCATGGTTTCTGACCTAAATTCTTCCATTTCTATCTCAGAGCAACCTAATCCAGTTTTTCTCATATTGAAGTAACTCCACATGAAGCACCAACATGTAAAAAAAAAATTTCTTCACCCAACACTTACATGAGTAGGCAAATAACCACCATACTTACGTTCCAGTTTCTGCTCAGCCTTCTGAGTTACCGTTACTATCTATGACTGTGAATTGTGACGAATAACAGCTTACAGCAGACCAAATTTACTGCTAGCGTAATTGAACACAAAGCCTTAAGAGAAAGTTCAGTTTCAAGGCATCAAGCATGGATATCAAAACCTTAAAATTCCTATTGGCAACAGCATTTACAATCTTCAAGATATTTCTGTAATAGCCAATGCACACGACACTCACTACAGGACCCGTTGCACCCATGGCACCCGTCGGTCCGGATTCACCCTAGAAATGGAAGTGAAAGGACACCATTAGAGGAAGAAGGTTAGAGGAACATGGAGCTACATGTTCCCTCCCTGCCCACCGTGCTTACGCTAAAGCCAAGAGGCAAATTTGCAGAGCCACCCGTGTGGATCACAGGCACTGTTCACCGTGCTGACAGGAAACGCCACATTTACACACTCTCAGGGAAGCAGAGGTAACTCCAACCTGTTCCAGCTAACAGCCCTCACCACCTACTGCACTGTTGCTACCAAGTCTCCCGCTGCCGTTGCCTCCACAGAAAGTGGTAGGCAATCTCCGCGAAGAAATCTCTTCTTATACAAACTCTCCTGATTTCACATTTCAATTTAGATTTTGCAAGATTCACCTCATTTACTACATTTTTAATCTAAACGAATAGTTTTGTCCCACCTGTGATTACTGCTCTACACTAGGCCAAAATATTTCAGCATCAGCATTGATCAGTGTGGAAAAGCCTGGAGAAAAAGTGTTCTATGCTCTCACAAAAGAACTTTTAATCTATCTTGAAAGGATTGTCTCCAGCTGGCTATCCTGTGCTACCACTATTTTGAGCTGAAGCTGTAAGGGTGCTGCAGGACCAGCGAGGCTCAAAAATTCTAAGAGGATAAAACTGTTAGGTGAAAAGGAGTCAGTCTGATAAAATATATTCTCTCTTCTCCAATGCCTGTTTCTTTGAAGCCAGTCTCTAGTATGATAATCAAAAGAGGAAAGTCAGGTTTTAGCTATGCATTGCTTTATTTCATTTTATTGTATCACATTAAAAATGTTAGAAAACTGCTTCTCCTCTCTCAGCTTGGTCGTACAAAGCCAACAAGAACCACAAACTGGCCAAGTGGAAAACTGCAAGGTGTGCCTGGGCTCTCTGTTCACAGACTTTGTTGTCCTCAGTATTACACAGGCGTCACAGGCAGACCACAGTCATGTCACCTTGTGACACCTTACAGGCCTAAAACTGAGCCCCAGCCGCAACTGCGACTGGCACTGTTGAACCCTCTCCCTGTACAAAGCCCAGACATGTCACTGCACGGCGGTTTACACGGACCGAACAGACAGGAAAAATGGACAATTCCATGTAGCCTCTCCACTCCATACAAGGAGCACTGACAGGGTACAGAGCTGTGTTCGAAAGATCTATTATCTTTCATTAAGTTTGCATTATAGAAAACATATTTAAGCATTTAGTTGTTTGGGGCCATGAAAATACCTTCGCTCCAGCTGCTCCCATTTCCCCTTTTGGACCGTCAAGTCCTTTCAATCCCTGTAAGAGTTATAAAAATATGGAGAAATTATATTTATATATGTACACACACATAGCAATCCTACTACGATTGTTAAAATAACTCTATTCTAAAGTGTTAAGAATGGATCCGAGGTGGCAAGAGCAAGCAAGCAAAAAAATAAAGAACAAAAAACCCAGATGGAATAAAGTTTTTAAACATTTCCTAAATGGAAACCATTTGTACAAGGTACATTTCCTTGGATTTAGTTTCCTTTTTAAAACAAGAACATTTAAAAAAAAATCCTAAAACAACAAGGAGGAGGCTCTGAGCCACAGGAAACCTATTTATTCCTCCCTGAAGTAAAATTCTGGCCAGAAAACTTGGTAATTTGTAATCACTCCATGTTGCAAACATATCCACCTCGCAAGTTCCCCACCCTAACGCAAGGCTTGCCAACAAAGTGAGAGAACTGTCAGGTTTGTACCTCCTGAAGCTTGGCAGGGCTCATGCAAGCTCCTTCCAGATTCCCAGATCATTTGAAAACAGAGTGAAGAAAGCACTAGAGAATACAATACAGAGGTCAGCTTAAAGGGGAATAGCCTTCATTTTCTGCAAGGCTCTCTTTCTCTCAAATGCCAGTGATTCTGCCGTAACTGGCAGGACTAGGAGCGTAGTCAAATCCATCACTAATGCAAAAGAAGTTGAGTGTCTTTATACTGAAACTGCCTGGAAACATCACCTAAAAGTAGAGGGAAAATCTTGTTTCTTACCCTGTGACCCTTGAGACCTGGGAGACCAGGAGCACCAGGAAAGCCTCGAGCCCCCTAAGTAAGAAAAAAACCCAACAAATAAAATCTTTATATCTGCTGATAAACCTAGCATTAATACTGCTAACAGGGAAGAGCGTAGCAGCATTAATACTAATACTCCCAACATCTCTTCACCTTGGTGACATAATACAGTGAGGCACAGCATTTGAGCAGGTCACAGACAATACAGCATTACATGCTATGAAGTTAGACAGTCGCAGCGTTACGCACGTTTTCACCGACATTAAAAGCCTTATTGTTTACATCGGTGCATGATCAAACCTCAAATAGAAGTAATGACTAGCAGTAGATCAAGCTTTGAAGCTTAACGTGGAGAAACCTTCATTAAACAGAGATCAAAACTCAGAGCTATCATGTAAAATAAAATAGAAATTGAGACCAAACCGCAAATTGTAAATGTTCTTCCAGAATATGTCAGTCAAGTAGCATGATAAACAACTGCTATTAAAACACCTTTAACAATTAAACCAAAGTTGCCTTGCACTTTGTTTCCTACCAAGTTTCCTGACCTCTCTTTCAGGAAAGGCTAAGTAATGGAAGGGAGGTGCCTCATGTTAGAATATCAGTCACATGAATTTGTAATGGAAATCACGTCAACACCTTCACACTCTCGGACAACAACAATTCAGCGACCTGTTTAAATGCATCATTTCTTCCTTTATGGTACCTCTGACCCAAAGTTCTCAAAAAGATGACAGTACATACCTTTCAGCACAGCAAAAATTCATTAAGATACATTATAGAAAATGAAGCATCATGAAACAACACTGATATTCAGAGGAGTGAAAAAGAACACCTGAGATCTCAGCATTAGAGCAGAACTTCACACACAGACAAGCTGCTTCCTTGTTAGCACCAAGGAACGTAAGGAAGGTCTTTGTCTCCCCATAGTCAGTTATATGGGTAATGTTTGATCATAAAGTTCTGTGGGAAATTACTCCAGAGTCTGCAGACTCCTAAAGGGAAAACTACTTTACAAAGGTATGAAATTTCTGAGATTAATATATTAGATTGCTTGAAATTATTTACACTCTTGAGTTTCTCAGTGAAGAATGATCTCTGTTGTCATACAAGGTCTTGCACGTAAATTGGAAATTGTACAAATTACGCTTGTCTAGACTGAACGTAGCCCATAAAAACTATTTATGTGCCCTGTGCTCAGTGGTATACGTATATCAGCTTATACAACCAGAGCAAACAACGGATGAAGCACGCACATGGGACAAGTCACACAGCAAGGAGGCAAATCATGAACAAGGAGAAACAGCCATCAGGTATCTCCCTAGCAGCCTACGGGCCTTGTCACTGATAAACTATCAGGGTATTCAGTGGTGTTCTCTACAGCGCAAGGCACTTGCAGCAAACTCTTCATGAGATTTTTGTGTGTGTGTGCAGTTGCACTATTTCTTTCCTTCATTAGAAAGTCTTCTAAAAGATGATTTTATCGAGCAAAACATCTTGATCTGAACAGAACAATACTCCACAGACTACCTTTGCCTCAGGCAGCTTACAAAACATTGTCTTTACTCCATAAAAATTAGGAGGAAAGCTTAGGAAACAACATTGCCTTTTTAAAAAAATTATTTCTCTCTCCAAGAGATCGTATCTCCAGTTGCTAATAAAATTGCCAGGCAAGAACTGGACACTTAAAAAGAAAAGGAGGCAGCTTTACAGATGATGTGTATCAGGTGGCTTCAGTTCTGGGATTTATCTGTCCCCTTTTCAGCCACACTACAGCTCCCTTCCACGTACAGAAACTTGACTAATGAAGGTAGAACTCTTAATATGGGCCAAAATTATGTGAGATGATAAAATGATGTCATTTTATCAGCAGATATATCTGTTTTGTTTTATTTCTAGAGTAAACCATGACAAATATCCTCTGCATTACAAGTACATATATCCCTGAATCACATGTGCATATTGAAAATATATATAATAATAAATTATTTACATCTATGATATAATCCCCTCTTCCCCTGCCCTCGGACTGACTGCTATCAAGGTAAACAGTGCCACCCCAACCTGACCTCATTTTATAGTGTCAGAGCACTTTCTGCAGATGATCGTGAATGACTATGTGAAATACTGGGAAATGGAGTACAACCTGTATGTACTGTCATCTGTTGTACGCGTATTTCACCTATGGAACAGCTGAAACGTGCGCCTGTGAAATGACTCTCAGGGTTAACTCGAGGCCCTTTGAATCACCTGTTTGATTCTGAGCTCTCACACTGATCTGGATCATTCTGGTCAGCTAACACAAGCACTTCAGAAACTGAGTGGCAGAGTTTTGCACTCATTATTAAGAGAGACAGTGATGACGTAAGTATGATCATTTTTGCTAAAATGTAAATAATCATGCTCTTACTGGAGATCCTGGAAATCCAGGCTCACCGGATTGTCCTGCTCTACCAGGTTCACCCTAAGGAAAGAAAGAAAAGGAACAGATGAAAATAGCAAATGTGAAAATTAACTTCATTAATTCTTCCATTCAAACAAATGAGGATATTCACATCAGCATTACATATCTTCCCTTTACTCTAACAACTTCAGTGATATCAATCAACTGCACACATGACTGGCAATGTGTATTAGACACGTTAATTTAAAAAAGGTTTTTAACAACAAATTGCAGGAACCGAAGACCAAGTCCAAAATGCATCTCAGCATCACAAGATGGTTTCCTAGCAATTAATGAGGCAACCTTTTGTCATCCGCATGCAAAGTCAAATTACTTTAATTATCCATAGGAATAGCAATGTAAAACTGTCTGCATTGTAGCTTGTTACTTCTCCTTCTGTTCAAATGTTCTGAAATGTGCGTAATTTCATTCTAGGTCAGTGATTATTTTCTGTGTGATGCAACAGGTAAGACAATATGGTAGAACCAAATAATCATATTTCAAACATTATTCAAAATCCTCCAGAGTCACAACCAAACATTACTTTATATGCATCAATCAGTCCAAATACATCCAGGACTCTGGCCTGCAGGAATGTAAAAGGCTTCAGAAAAATAGTTTCTGGACAGAGAGAAGGTAAAGTGCTTCACAAATGCAATTAAAGGAATCCATGCACACATCGGAAACGGAAGAAGTTCTTAGAGCAGTATCAAGGTTTGGCTTCACTGCACTGAGAGTTAACTCTTTCCAAAGATTGTTATAACTTTTGTACAATTTAATGGGAAAGCAGCTATTACACAAGCTATGCTAATTTTTATACTAAAATATCCGACATCTGCAGTTTTCAACTTATTTCCAAGTTATAAATTACAATTCAGATGGATTTAGTGTGCTTTGCAAATACATACATCTTACATATATGTATACACACATGGACAGAGTAATAAAATTTGTTATGAATATAATACATTATTAAGACTTTTTAAAAAATCTAAATACTAAAGTTCTATTGTCCAGATCCAGGTATGTGTTATCATTACAGTTCTTCTAATTCATCATGTGTTCCCAAAGAGAGGGGATTTGATTATGTTCGATTTCAAGAAAGACATCTCAGTTGAAGAACTGGCTGAGGCAAGAAATAATAAAGTGCCAGTGCTTAAACCTTAGGTATGATGGTGACATGTAAGGAAAACAAAGGAGGGTTTTGAAAAGGACTGCTAAGATTTACAGTTATGACACTGCACTTAATGAGGAGTATGATCACAAAGAAAAGTAAATAGATAAAAGTAGTTACAACAGGCACATCTGCTGGTTAGTCACTGTCTCAAAGATGCCAATATTTGTTTTATTAAAAATAAAACAATATACAAAGAATAACAAACTTACATCTTCACCAGGTTTGCCTGGAGGTCCCTCTGGTCCACGAGAACCAACTGGACCCTAAGAAATAAATGTATTTGCCGAGAAATCAATTTGCCATCACTAAAATATCCATCTGCTCCATTTCAAAGTCTGGCTTTATAAAAACTGATGTAGAAAAAGAATGCTTTTATGCCTAAGCACACTTCCTTAATTTTGTGGTGCTCTTTCTACCCATTCTGCCCCTAAGAAACCTGCATTATGTTCTATAAAAACACAGGATGGATGATTCTTTAGGAGAAAAAGAAATACATTAAAAATCACAGTTGCTGTTGTTCCAAATCTCTGGCTCTTGCTCTTACTTTTGAATCATTTTATCACCTCCAAAAAAAAAAAATCTTCTCATCATCCTTTGTGTAAGTTACACTACCAGGTATGGTTTTAGCAGTGCTTAACCATCCTCAGGTCTGTGCTGGCAAAGTAATAACGATTGTTTATACTACAATCCTTGTTATGCACATTCAAAGCATTTCAAATTCGCTGATTGAGGACAATATGCATTGAACACCACAACTCTCGACTGAAGTTACTTAATAGCTTCAGCTGAGAAAACACACACAAAAAAATCTGTTCTGAAGTAAGGAGGTATAACATATTGTTTGTAATTTTTGTTGTAGAAATGTTTGTATTTATCGGTCTTACCATAGGTCCTGGATCCCCAGGTTCACCAGGTGGGCCTGTGGGGCCAGCACCGCCCTAAAATTTACCAAAGATGAATAGAGTTACAAACGCCAAAAAGCAAAAATATAAGGTTATAAATTAAAATCCATCATCAGGAAAATCACAGCCCATGAGACAGTCTGGATTCTAATTCAGAACCAGCTCAAATCGCAAAATGAGTGAAAGTTGGATACTAAAATCCCTCAAGCTTTAGGTAAGTCCTGTGCCATACACAAATCCCACTGGAAACTTAACACCATGCCAACACTGAAACCAGAACAGTCACCATTTTCACTGCTATTCCCTCATTAAAAAATGTGTGTTGGCTTAAAGCCTCATCAAAGGTCTAATAAATTGTTCTTTTTGAGCTAATGTCTGTGTATAGAGTACATCTGGAGTAAAGCTCGAGAGCAGCACATTTAGATTCACCTCTAGATGAAGATGCACTCATCCACACGCCACTGAAGATGGCCATTGCCCCAGAGATGCCCACACACGCCAGTTACTATGTACTTTGCCTATGTCTCTGGCCAACTATCTTAAACCCCCAGCGGTGAAGTACGTACTTGTTTTCCTTGGAGACCTTGAGGACCTCTTGGACCCACTGGACCCTATTGAAAACACAACTTGTTACACACTGGAAAGCACCCTTCCCCAAGTGACATTCATCCCACAAAGACAGCAAAATGGCCTGATCATGACCTCCAAGATCACCTTTCTATGGTCAAACCTTCTGAAAGGCTTTTACTCAGGAGACTGATGTTATGAAATACAAAAGTAGACAGAATTGAAATCTTCAAACTCAAAAAGTCACAGCGGCGTAAATTCAGCAGCAGCTGAAAATATGGGCTTGCTTGCTTTCTGGAACCTCACAGTCTCCGGAATCAGTCAGAATAACTGGGCTGCCTGCATAGCTCCAACGGCAAAAATGTAAGAATAGAACAGACTTGAGGGGAAGTCTTCCCTTAAAGGGAACCACATCACTACGACTGATTTCATAAAGGAATCAATGACAAAATAAATTCATGCTGCTGTTCTCAGCCGTGAGCAGCAACAAGCGGCAATGGAAGGACATATTTTCATGAATCATATAAACCACCAAAACAGCTTCCAAATGATTGTGGTGTGTTACAGAAAAATCAGATTTCCTCGTAAAAAATTTCATGGGATTTTTAGGAAAAATCTTGTGCTTAATCAGAACTCGCACCATGAAATAAACATAATCTTGTCTGAAAGTAATTCTCTTGCTTACAGCAATACGAAAATATCTATAGCAGACAATAACTTGCGTTTTGACAGAGGCTCAAGATCTACGGCTTTTACACATAACTCATTAATTTTTAATATTTACAAAGCAAATGTGAAAGAGTTAGTAACAGGCCATTTAAAAATTCTAATCAACATTAAAAACAAACAAACAATGGTTCAGCTGAATGACTGTCAGTTACTCAGTTTACATGCAAAAGAAAACAGGATATTACAGAACGTGATGAATCAATCCAAAGAGAGTGAGTGCCAATTGACTTTAGTAGACTTTGTGTAAGGCTTTAGAGAGACCTAGATATCAAAAAATACCTTAAAAGATATATTAATATTAAAACAAATCATATTTGAGAACGATAAAAGAAGAGGCAGTAGAAGAGACGCGATGTCTTGAGACAGACTGAGTGGAAGGATTAAGGAAAACAATGGAAGGCAACAAAGCAGGACAGCCTTGTGGAACAAGTCACTGTAGGTGCACACCGCAAATTCACTGAAGAGAAACATCCATAAAAAAGGAAAGTCCTTTGAAGAAATCACCGCAAAAATTAATCCTGAGGCAAAATACGAGATTATATTTAGAACCTTTCAAACCACATTGAAACCGAGTTTGAAGGTTACTGGTGGGGACTTGGAGGGGTAACAATCAGGTGGGCAAACTCATGGACAGTACAAACACTCAAGGATGGTTTCCTTAAGAATGAATGTTAAAAATAACAGCAAAGAGGGCAGCAATATCTTCAAGCTATCCCAATGTGATAAATACATGTAGTGAAAAGGGATAATATTCAAAACCTACCCCAAGAGTTCTAGCAGAGATAGCTTAGGGTGGTGAAACAGCTTTCACAGACAGTAACAAATTTCAGTGTTACCGTGAAGTCCCCAGTGCACTAAAACGAAAGGGCATTATCTGCACAGTGAGAGATGCCAATGATCAAACTGGACCCACTAGAGAAATGAAATGTCTGTCATAACAACAAGCACAGCTTTCAGTTGACAGCTGCTTTCAGAAATAATTTTTTAAATTACTACCAAAAATAACTACCTTTGATGTCACAACGTGAAAAGAAGCTTTCAAATATATGTATTTGTTTATTCCGCTTTGCATTCTACCTGACATTTTTCAGTTACTCTGCAGTGACTCAAGATATGAGAAGATCAGGAGCTTTCTTCTTTCCTGTACCTTACTGCTAGTAGCTGCTACATTTCAGAAGGAGGGAAGAAAGACAACAAGCAGGCTACAGGTGGGGAAAAAAAAGCTCTCACTTGAACAGAAGGGTATTTTTTCACTTTTTTCCAGGTACTGGGCAAACCTGCACCAGAATATACTGTACATCCAGGTTCTAGCACATAGGAAGTTGAAGAGGATGAATGCCCCTTTGGGTGTTTGCACACGAACTCCACTTCCACCCTGTTCTACAGTACCAGGTTAATCTGGGCTTACCACTGCACCAGGCATCAGTCCCATCTGACTCCCAAGTCCAGACTTCTCATCCAGTCCTGCCATCTGAGCTGAAAATGGCTGCAAAAATAAGATGGGTGATTTTAGCTGCCAGTCATTTTGATGGTTCATAAAGCAAAAATCCATGCAACTGAATCTTCATTGTTTACATCGGCTTTGCGGCACTAAGAACTAAATTCTTCTGTAATCATGAAAATAAAAGTTGTCTTTCCTGTAAATTTGAGGTGGTTTAAGGCTTCATAGACCAGTTGAATGCATCATATTGTCTGTTTACTACTCTGACTCTGCTCCCACTTGAACATTAAACAGAGAAAACAACCCAAAATGAGGAAAGCCTCCTATGAAATTAGATTTTTTTCACTACCTTCAAGTTTAAATCACACCTTAACTTCACCTGCAATATTCCTTCATATCTTCTACGCCTTTCTGCTGTTTTCATCTACTGTGCTTTAAGTTCAGAAATATCTTCAAGTAAAGGGAAATATAGCTGCTTTTATGATTTCAAATTAGAATTATTAAGCGTGTTGCCTTCATCCAGCAAAGTTGAAGGCCACTGCTGTTCATGCCAATTCACAGAGACAAATGAGTTAGAGCAGGGAGAACCCGCAGTGCCCTCCTCCTCCTGCAAGCTGTTGAAATCAACAGTTTTATTTTGCTTTTTTCAAAATCAGACCCTCACTCGCAGCAGGCCAGAGCATACAAGTGGCTGAGAAGGAGCAACAGCATGAATGTGCATTCAGGTCTTCTAAGATTTATATTTGTTCCACATCAGATTGGTCCCCAAACATTTTCTGCAAGGCTGAAGATTGCCTAACTTCAGAGACAGGAACACAAACCAAAAATGTCTTAGGTCTCTGGCCACACCTATTCTTTCACATTTTCTGTGGAAATCTATGAAGAATGGTGGTATGACAGCCATCCTGGTGCTGCTGGATTCTAAGGGATTCCTCTGTGCTGAAGATATTTACTTGGGCTGAATCTGCTGGATTCAGGACTATTTGGAAAGGTGGTTAAAGCAAGAAATGCTGCCCAAACTCACAAGCTGTTGGCCTAGCATTAATATTTCAGCTTGTTGTCACTATAACGCTATTGTTTGCAGGAACTTTGCAGGAACAATGGAGTGAGAAATCAAAACGGGTATCTTCCAAACTGCAATGAACATGTAACTGAATATACTTGAGAAATTCAAAAATGTATTGCATTATCAATCATAATTACTGTTACACGGGGGGGGGAAGTCTTGCAGAACACCTTGCCTGTATCTTGTTAGCATTGCTTCTCACAAACATTAATCTTCTCAGTGTTGGTCTGAACAATTCCAGCAGAAAATATACTTAACCACATTTTAAACTCTCTTAATAATTATTCTGTTATTTATAATTCATCTTGCCTTTTCTTTTCTGTAATCCTACTTTGGTACACCAGTTTCCCTGTAATTTTTGCCCAGATCCCTCGGGTTTAAGTCAGGTTGGAAGTAACGGAAGCCTACTGAGGGTTTTAGATTTCAGTACCTTGGCTTTTCTAGACGCTAAAACCCATTGCAATACGTGTGTCCTTTCCAAGGTTTCTCGCATTCAGCTTGCCCCAGTTTTTGGCAGAACTTGCACTGCCGCTAGCTGCTGTCCCTTCATCACTGGGAGACAGGAACTGTGGGCACAGCACTCTACTTTCACTGAGGCAAAGAGAAGTTACTCTTTGTATCATGTGGATGTGGCCCAGCACCCACTTCACTTTCTACTAAAGCAAGTTTAAAACTTACCCTGCTTAGTCCATCTGGTCCTGTGTGTGTAGGATGGCCTGGAGGACCAGGGTCACCGGGCTGGCCGGGGATACCGGGTTCACCATCAATCCCTTGAGGACCACGAGGACCCTAGAAAAAAAATAAATCAGAAATGCCAACAGTGTGCAAAGGTAGTCATTAAAATCATCGTAACTGGCAAACAACTGCATCATTTGCGATAATCTGTGTTTCTACAGAAAGATCTTCAGACAAACAACATCCCCTAAGACCTGTGCCTACCTTCAGATGAGATCCACTGGCTAAAATTAGTCACAAATCCCAGACACAAGTGGAGTGCAGTACTTTCTCTCACAGGCTGAGGCTTCCTATCATTCCATACTAGCGTACGCTATTCCTGAAAAACTATTTGGCTTTGCACACAATACAGAATACCATGAATTTACTTCTCAAATATGTGTACATACATTCGCATGCTTAGGAAACTCCAGTAATAGGCTGGATTTTCACAGCCTCCTGACATCACGAATGGTTTAGACAGCTCACACTATTGCTGAATTCTCAACGCAGTTACACTGCCAAAAATGCAGAGTAACTCCCTTGGTGTCGATGTTATCTCTAACTAACATTTGCAGAATAGGCTAGGAGGCCACTCCATTGCTCCAGTTTTGGTCACCTACCTTTGATCCCTAAACTGCATTCATCTTATCTTGTGTCAGAACTAAAACTAAATACAGAAGCAGCTAATAAATCATCAGTGGAACAAAATCAATAGCAACAGGGCCAATAAAGATATACGTCAATCATAAGTACAGACTTTAAAGTGTTTGTCACTACTGCTTCCTTCATTAGAATACAAGGCTTGACTACGGTGAGGAAAAATCTTCTGCTAACGAGCTCTTCTACTTTAAGGATCCTTAACCATAACACTTGGGAAGCCTGGCTCCGTGAGTCATCTTTACCACCACAATTATAATCAGACAGATTGTTTGTACTTCCATGAGATGAGGACTGCGTTTCCTCACAGCCCGCGACACACTGCACTGGAATTTATGTCTGAACTAGTATGGTTCGCATGCTAAAGAAAACGCATTCCCTTGGGAAAGGGCTACACTGGGGTAGCATTGCCAGTAGGATTCCTGGAAAACCCCAGTGAAGGAGATAATTCTCACTCTGTCTTCATGGTCTGAAATTCCTATGAGCCTAGCAATCAGGGGAAAATCTTTTTCTTCTCAGATACGCATGTACACACACACCCCTACTTGCAGAATGAGATTTGAATAGACGGTATTCTGAAACAAATGAGAAGATTTCTGCTCGCTGGACGGAAGCAGAAGGTTCTAGCAGAAAACTTTATTATTTAATATTTGTGTTATAAGCAACAGTACACACTGCCAAATGTAAAAGTGCATACTGTCCAAAGGAGGAAAAGAATGAGTTATCTTCTTTCATTTGTTCTCAAAATAAAAAGAAAACAAATCTAAGCATTACAGAAAACAAACCAGTTGTCTATAAGGAATTAAGCAAGCATTAATAGGACTGCCGATTTTCAACATCCAAACCAAGACACCTTAACAAAATCTGACACAGAAAAAGGTCTTTTTTTCGTTTCTTTTTAGAGAAGAACCTACTTTTGAGTCACCAAAAATCAACCTGCTTCAAGAGCAACACTGCAACCCCCCACTCCAAAAAGTCCCCAAAAAGCGTGTTTGTATTTGTAGGTGGCAACTAACCACTGGTATATAACCAATTCTGGGTTTTTTAATAAAATCTTGATTATACTTTTATTTATTTTATATTATTTATGTATTTATATGTGCTTTTTAAAAAGCCCTTTCGTTTTCTTTCCCTAGCTCAAGGTCAGCAGGGTTTAACCAAAAAAAAGCCAGACATTCCGCCGTCAGCCACGCGGTGGCACCGCTTAAACACGCAACTCCCTCAGCCCGGCCCGCAGCTGCGGCTGCTGCTCCCACCACCACCACAGGCTCTGCTTCTCCTGGAGTTCTCTCCAACTGCTATCTGTTGTAACTGCTACTGCAACTACCATCGAGTGTACATCCAGACTGAAACAGAACACAGCAGTGGTTCGGAGGATGCTCCGGCTTATTTTCTATCTTCAAAAGATCATTTGTGAACACCTAAAACTTCTATCATGCTCCAACACTGCCCCTCCCCAGGTGCATTTTGCAAACGCAAACACGCTATACCCCTACACTAACAAAGAAGTAAAAAATATGCTAATACTCCTGAATTCATTTTACATCCGAGGATCCTGCTGTTGCAAAAGGCAGAGATCCAGAGCAAGGCTGAGCTCCTTCCGCTCACCAGTCAGTAGGAACCCATTTAAAAAAAAAGAAAAAAAAAATCCAAAGCAGCAAACAAAAAGCTTGGAAATGTGCTTAGTGGATCTGTAATACCACCAGTCAGTAACGTGTTTACCCAGACTACTGGTACAAAGAGTGTCTGTACAAGGTTACCTGCTCCATGAAGCATTTTAAACAAACTGCAAACAACGTGCAGAGAGGTTTTTGTAATATAAACTGCAGGTGTGAGGTAACTTGTTTTTTCATAGAATCACAGAATCATTTAGGTTGGAAAAGACCCTT
>Ga0181612_178322_pt1 | contig 19024 bp, 9 predicted proteins | sample HoacroProtozoa21_FD_119630 | JGI IMG/M metagenome (GOLD analysis project Ga0181612, IMG submission 119630) | Hoatzin crop microbial communities from Cojedes, Venezuel. Combined Assembly of Gp0051906, Gp0051904, Gp0051908 | reverse complement strand
TCAGAAAAAATTCCTTCTCTTTCTTGTCTGCTTTGAAGTGGAAGTATTGTAAGTAGGCTTGGGGGCATTTTAAACAGCATAGATTTGGTTGGTCCTCTTTCAAGTTGGTGCTAAGGTACTATGGATATACAGCCAGTGTGTTTTTAAATATAGAAGAAACCATAGTTTTTTAAAGTTATGAAAACAGATGTGAACTGAAATAATTTGATAAACAAGATGTTGCTAGTGCTTGTATACAGTGTACATGCTGTGTCAGAGTAAGCAGGAAAGACACTTGTTCTTACATAAAAGCTATCCTGTTCATCTTAATCTTGCAATGTCAGTTTGTTGGCTGTGTTCTGATGTTTGTCAGTACATTGAGTGTACAACATGCATATAATAATTCTCTCCTGTGTGATTCAGGGAAAATTAACATTTTGAAATTGGTAAGTTTCGAAAGAAGTGCATAAGAGAAGCACATTCTGCCTTTTGTGGTTTGAGGCAATACTGCTTATTTCGTTAAGCAAATATGACTTTATTGTCTTTCTCTGAACCAGAAGGCTGCTCTCATAGTAGTGATGTCAAACATGGTTCCCTGCAGCTTGTCATAGGCGGTGTGAGGATGATGCTGAACTTTTTTTTCGTTTCCTCAGCAGTCAGTTTAATCTACTTTTAAAAAATTGTGATGATCCATTAAAGTCTGTTTGTGTTCCTAAAAGAAATGGTTTCTGTTCTCAGGCAAGCTAAAGGTTTGAAGATAACTTTTCATTTCAGTCAGGGTGCAGGCTTGGTATATTTTGATCTCTTGACTTAAGCTTGATATTACTTAGTTGTCCTTGATTCATGGAAATGAGCTTTGCACCAGCATAGCTAAAGTTTATCTTTGTATTGCAACAAAAGAATACAGTAATGCTTTCTGTAAAGAAACATATATATATATATATATGAATAAAGATACATATAAAAAAAAACCCCAAGTGAATCTTTGCTTCCTTTCACCACAGCCAAGAATTTAGTAGTAGTGTAGGTAATAAATTTGTGTGCATAGTTGGTTACCAAAGAATGCCTTTTCTTGTTAATAGCCCCTCTGCCTCTGATTTCCCCAAAGATTGTTTCTCATCAATTATTCCCCTTGTCTCTATTCCCTTTGCACTTGGTTTAATATGCCTTACTTTGGGCCAAGGGGGTATCCCCATGAAAAGATATTAAGTAGAGAGAAAAATGTTTTTCCGTCACAAGTTACACATTTTCCTGCAGTAGCTCCCTAGCTGAGATGTTAATTTCCAGCCTTTTATTGCCTTAGGGAAGGTTTTGGGGAAGGTGATGAATGGGACTTAAAACGGACTGAATTCTATTACAAATGTCTATGCTGCTTCTTGAAACACTTTATTCAGTGTCGGTGTTTTTCCTCAGATTTTTGTCTGTTTTACTAATTTTGTGATGTTGCTGTTTTTGTAAGTATTTGTATATTGTTATGATGCATTGCTAGTTTCAAAAGTAGTATCTCTTAAAAAGAAACAGACAGCTCTGAGGCAATATGGCAAAATGTGTATGTCAGGTTGAAAACGAGCCTGCCAATCTTGGCTTATTGATAGTTTGAAATTGAAAAAAAGACTTACAGCTAAAGGTCTAGAAGTAGTAGATCACCCTTTTTATCTTAAGAAACCAAACTAATAGTGTTTTATACATTTTTTTGCAATGTTTGTTCGCTGATGATTGTTTACTGTTTGCTTCCGTATGAACATGTTCCAGTATACAGATGAACCCATCTTTATGAAAGTCATCATTAGAGAAGTTACAAATAACAGTTAAATGATTCAGTCTGTCTGCCCATTGCCATATAGTTCTTTCTCATTGCTTTCTATTTAATTTACCCTTTCAAGAGCCTTAGTTGATAGTTATTTTTTTTCTCTCTACTTTGAAGTGCCACTTCAGATTTTGATTGTTTATTACAACAGATATCTAGAATCTCAGCCAAGTAAAATGGAGAGTTTGTAGTTACTACTCCTCAACACAGCTGGCAAAAGATGCGGCTCCCTCCCAATATGTTGCACAATTTTCCTGTAGACACACTGGCTGTTGATCTGTGTTTTGCTTTTTTTGTAACTCATTACTTCGTTAGGGGGAAGTCTGTTTACTGTAGACATGAAGTGAAAGAAGAATGTACTATATTCATGAGAAAGGTGAATCCTGCAGAGCATTTTGGTCATCTCTTCTTAACCCTCCCATTGAAAGGAACAGATGACCCTCTGTGATTGACTCCTTTTTTAACTTTCCTACAGAAATAGTAATCTTACCATTTTAAATATTAAGACAGATTAATAGGGATGACTATTGACTTTCCTCACCACATAAGAACTGGGAGTATTCAAATAAAACTATAGTTCAACAGATTACAAAGCATGATAACCTTGAACTAACTTTTTCATGAAGCATTCAACTAAATTATGTAATTTGATGTTACAAGCCAAAAATCAGTGAGTTATAATAGAGTTAGACAAATTCACAGGAAGTGGCTCATCAGTGATGGTTCAAATACAGTGGTCAAGATGCTGATGGTTCAAATACAGTGGTCAAGATGCCACCCTGATTTGGACATGTTTCAAGTGTGGGTTGTTTTGGTTTGTTTTTTTTTTCCAGGCTAGTAGATAAAACACTTCATTATGCTCTCTCCATGAGTATTTGCTACCGCTGTCAGATGCAGGATAATGAGTGAGGTGAACCCAATATAACACCTCTTACCACAGATTAACAGTTCCAGCAGTTAGGGGTTGCAAGGGACCTCTGTGGATCATCTAGTCCAACCCACCTGCCAAAGCAGGGTCACCTACAGTAGGCTGCACAGGACCTCGTCCAGGTGGGTTTCGAATATCTCCAGAGAAGGAGACTCCACAACCTCCCTGGTCATCCTGTTCCAGTGCTCCGTCACCCTCAGAGTGAAGAAGTTCTTCCTCATCTTCAGATGGAACTTCCTGTGCTTCAATTGTGCAAATGTTAATTTGCATGTGAGTATGTGTGTTGTGGGTGGAGGAAAGGATTGCTTTGTTGTTAAATGTCTTGGGTTTTGCTGATATGGTATGTTCGGGAGTGGTTTGAGTAAAGGAAACCTTAAATAACTGTCCAAGGCAAGGAGCTGCATATGCACTGGGAGTTGCTACAGTAATAGGAGCCTTCTTCACTAAGCTCAGCCTATCAGAGGACCTCACAGGTAGGTGCCTGCCTCTCTGAAGAGTCCAGCTGTTGTCCGGGTGACTTCTCAACGTAGGAGTCAATCACCTGTGTTGACGCACACCCAGGAGCAGAGCCTAAGTGGTGAACTGGAAAACAGCAAAAAGCAAAGATATCTAAGTGCTGGAGAGTAATTCTGGGCTGAGTTCTAGCCTGCTAGTGAGGAAAGCAGCGGAGACAGTGGCTTTAAAGTGTGGTTGGCTCTACAGCACTGCCAGCATTTGAACAAAACACTACTAAGAAATGCTTTAAAATATTGCCAGTGAATTGAACTCAAAGGCATTGGGAAAATCTGGCAGTGAAAATACTTTTCTCTTCACATTCTCTGTCTTCTCTGTAAATACATCCCTTTCCCTCATGCCAGGCAGCACAGCAGAGGTGTCACAGATAGCGAAGACATCTCTGCTGGCTTTGCAACAACTAGAGAGCCCATCTTCTCAGAGGAAATATTCAGGAGGAACCTCCAGATGGTACGCATCATTTTCCACTGCTATGAAGTGAGCTATGAAGCAGCAGAAAATGAACTCAATAGTCTGAGGGATCTGGCTCGTTATAGCAAATTTGTGTTTGAAGACACTGTTATACAGACTGATTCTAATAAAGAAACATGTAAAACCTGATGCCCCTGAATCTATAGCTATGTAGAAATACTTCCTTTCTGTTTCTTGAACATGCCCTTCACAGAGGCAAATGAGAGCAACCACAAACTTTAACCAGTCAGGCATTTTAATGTTTTAAGCTAACTACACAGCTGTATTTTCAAAGATGATAATATTTCATTTTATGTCCTCTAACTACTTAAAGTTGTGCAAGGTGATATGAAAAATACCACCAATTTCTCCTCAGGTTCACTTGAAAAAAACTGTTTTGATATGGGGTGTTCTTGCAGTTGTGGAAACAGATTTTAAGTCCTGGCCCAGTAAGTGTGAAGTCCTCTCCAAGGAACAGTGAATCTCTTTTCCTTTCAGCTTTTTAAAAGGTTTATGACTGACACTCTCTTGGTGGAATATCAACAATAAATCAAATCTGTGCAGAAAATAAATTTGCAGAGGATTTTCAGATTTGATCTTACACAAGTTAGGCATAACGTCTGAAAATTTTGAAATTATCTGGAAAAGAAAGTTTTAAGAAAAATATCCCATATCAACCAAATTGTCTCAGAAAGAAACATTTGATTGTAGCTGACCCATTAATTGTACTGAGAGCACAAAATGAAATACGTCATAAGAACATTAAACATTAAAAACTATCATGAAAGCAAACATTGGATGCTGGGTTCCAAAATTATAAAACAGGACATTTTAGCAATGTCAGAGTATTCCTCAGCAAATCTGATAGGACTGTGCAAAGTATTTTGATTTCAGGACAACTCAATTTTTTTCAGTTCTTCATATTTTTTCTGGCCAGCAATAACACAGTAGTGATTCTAAGAACATATGACTAATTCACCTGTACCTGCACATCTTACTAGCAAACATTAGGCTACTATTCTTAAAATTGGTTTCTATTTTGAGACACGTCGAACAAAATCTCAACTAAATGCTAAAGAGTTCATTTTAGATGCAATTAAAATAGTCCTTTAGAAAATGAGTTCTTATAATGGTTTAAGAATACGACAGACATAAGAGCTGACTCCATAAAATCTGGTTTTAATCCTGACATTAAAAATTGGGATTTATATAAATTTATTTCAGTTATTTAAATATTATTCTAGGGCTACCTTTATGTATAGTTAATGTTGGGAGAGAGGCACTTCCACTGGAAGATTCGCCCCATCCTAAAATAGGTGTCTAAGGTAGGCGAGACAAATTTCCCTCTGTAAATTTATGCAGCCCAGGTGAGGTGTCTGAGGAATGCTGCCACATTTTGGCCCAAGATTCAAGTTTTTGCAAACTGCTGATAATACTAGAAAATGAAACAAAAAATGGCTTATGAGAAAATGAAAACAACTCGTGGTCAGAGTTTCTTGGTATTTCTTAGGACATTACTTATAAAACCGCTGCTCAGACTAGTGTCCCACCCTTCTCACCCTGTGATAAAAGAAAGAAAATGGAGAGAAAAGAGATTTAAAGCCGACCCTCCTCAGAACAGGTCTTGATCCCTCCATACAGCAGCAGTAAAGGGAGTACTGCTGATGTTCTCAGCCACCATGCTGTTCTGATGAACATGGAGATGGAGCTTAAGCTCATGCTGATGGGCAATACCTGACTCATTGTTTTGTCCGTGCATATAATTAGCTCCTAGAGAGGTTGAGGTCGCTTTCTACAAGATGTGAAAAGACTTGAAAACAAAGAACTTCTGTTTGCTTTGTTTTAGGCTTTCAGAGAAATTGCAATGAACAGAACAGGCATCTTAAGAGCATATCTTGTAACACAATGTGGTTTGCCCCAAAGGAACACCCTAGCCCTTCATTATCTGTGAAGCGTGGTCCTTTGACATGTCTAGGACAGGACTGAAGCATAAATGGTTGTCAGATCGCTCTGACAGCCTTATGGTATGCTGTAGGTCTTATGGGAGTACAGTGGAAAATATGTCTTTAAATGAATCTGAGTAGAACTTCGAGAGGCTATGTGGATCTCAAATTTGTCTTCAGGGTATACAACAGTTCGTAAGACTGCTACTTTTTTGTGACATAGCTTTTATGGGGGTAGAGCCAGAATATTAAGCTCATTACTTCCAGATGGAAAGGTTGGACAAGACAGAAATCCTTGGCATTGGGACCATGGACAGAGTGATGTGATACGGACATGACATATTGAAGTAATCTAGATAGAAGATACGATGTTAGCCAAGGTTGTCAGTTGGATACTTTTTAAAACATTATATGGCTTGTAACAAGGTATTGTGTATCCTCCGAAACCCTCCAGATTGAAATCCTGGAAAGACTGTAGGGAAAATTGTGATTATTTTGCTTAAGTTACTAGAGTTCATTTTATATATATTAAGAGCTTGGCATCATTTGCCTGCAAGAAATTTTAGGCCAGCAATTTATACCGTACGAGCAATGTACATCATGATAGCAGCAGTTAAATGAGTCCAGGTGCTCGTTTGTAACTTGGAATCTTGTGCATTCTTATTCATGGGCTACATACCGATAATAGCACAGTGCCTCAGATGAAAATGCGACTCAGATATGTTTCATGAACCACACATCTGTTTACAGGAGATGGTTTTCCATTAAATCCTTACAGCTACACTGAGGAAGTTTTCCACCAGGGGGCACATAAAGCCCATAAAATTATTCACTCTTCCAACATTTTTCTTTGGATGTTTTGCCAGTGAAGAGTTCTTAAAGCCCATTTAGCAGTCAGAAACCCCATCATCTACATTCAAAATGTATACTCGCTAAACAAAAAGTCGCAAGAAACAGGGACACATTACAAAGACTTAAGGAGAAGTGAGTATTGGATACAGTAGTCTTTATTGTCCAGATGATCTATATATCCACTGTTGAATGCTGTTCCTATTTGCAAAATGCTTGTTCATATGTATGGGACACTTTCTCTGATTGCAGAGAACTTTTATCCAAGATCTTTTCACTGGAGCTGTTGTGTACAGCAGAGGATAGGATTTAACCCTTTGTGTTGGATATACAAAGCATAAACTTAATGAATTTCAGTACCCACAGAACGTGTGGAAAAGGTACTCCATTGATACTTCTTTGGCCATCAATTGTAAAACCTCTTCTCGACATGATGTCTCAGACTTACCAGGATGCATAAATCAGTCAGAGAAAAGCGTTTCAAATGAACCTATACTGTGATCTTTTCCTTTCACATACAGGCCCAGTAGTGACCACAAAATTTTTTCTGACAGACTTGGATACATCAGAGACAGCCAAGTTCGTAAGAGATTTTTCAAGACCACCTTAGTAAGGTATGATACTAATTCCTGTGGACTTCCCAGTATTTGATGCATCGTGTGCAAACTTGTAAAACTTGGGTCATTTCCAATCAATGATAAGTACAAGTCAGTGCATCTTTGGCTTTCTGAGCAGCTGCAGGCAGTTGTTTTTTGCCTTATACTTCTATTGTCCAAATGCAGTTAAGATAATACTTTATCTCACTCTTATGAATACAGGCTCCCACTCCTTTGACTTTGAAGGAAACCTGTCCCCATTGATTAAGTAATTGGTAACTTGATCATTTCAGAAGACTGGTTTGATAAGTTCCTAATATTCACACTGTGTGGGCTCCATTGCCTGTCCTGTACGCAAAATAAGGAAAATACAAATAGGGAGCTGTTTGCTTTAAAGGGAAGCATTGAACCAGATACACGTTAGGTATCTCAAGAGAACTGCGAAAATTTAGGAAAAATCTAGGTATGATCTATAAGCTAAACAGATCTATCTGTTAACATCTTTCTCTTCAATGTTTGTAGGGTTTCACTGTTATCCATGTATTTCACTCATCGATTTATTAATGCTCTCTGGTTCTACACTCAGTGGTAAGAAAGACTTAGAAGGTGAAATTGCAATGAAAAGATGCTAACGCCTTTCCTACATGCACTAACCTTTATAGAACAGGTAGGTCTCAGAAACAGATTCAGTAGGTTGTCGAGAAGCACAGATATGAAATGTCTGCAGTCAGCCTGTTGTGCAACAGCTTAAATCCTGCACAAGGAATTCCAGGGCTCTGGATTAAAATATTAGTTACAGATAATCTCTTTTGTTTTGTAGTCTTTACTACTCTACTCTTTAAGTACTGAGCACATCAAAACCGAAGGGCAGAAGGGCTCCATTTTTAAAGAAAACTTTAATAAACAGCCTCATGTAGGGTTGCAGGAAGATCAGAGGCCCCGGTGGCAGTAAGTAATAGCCATTCCTCTTTCAGGAACAATTAGCTCTGAAAGCCTTTCGGATGACCTATACTCTAGAGAGACTGTAACGCACTCCTTGAAATCTGGCATTCTGTTTTACCTAATTGGCTGCTACTCACATGAACTGAAATCTATACCACTTCTTTCACAGTTACAGAACTGGACAACAAAAAAACAAACAAGCAAAAGACTTATGACTAATTACATTTTAACCTAAGAAGACTTCAGGCAATTTGACCTGATAAAGACGGCTAAATAATTTGGTTATATCTGAATTTAGACCAATAGCTTGTTCTCACATGAAGAGTATCTTTCCAACAAGGTCTGAGCCTTCATTTGAAAATAGAATAAGATGAATGTTTCTGTCAATCATTTAAGCCTGCAGGTTAATTGCAGTTCAGCCACTTCAAACTATCCTACATTCTTTTTGAAGAAGAACCTATAGTCTATGCCCTTATTAGGAGAGTTCACAGACTATTGCATAAATGAATCTATGAACAGATTTCATTATTTAAACCTGAGAGAAAGGAAAACCCCTCAGTCTTCTTGAATCAAAAAAAGACTAAAATAGATGTGATTTATGTCTCTCATAAACAGAAAATAAGACTGTAGTAAGAAGTTCTTACTAGGGAGTGCTGAAAGATCCTCAGACTTTGTTATCCATCAGGTCAAATTAAAAAAATATTTGCTTACTTATCACCTCAGATTTTGGATTTAGAATTATAAAGGAAACAAAACTGGCAACAGTGTTCTTTCTTCAGTGGATTACCGCAGAAAAAAATAAAAATGGATGGAAATGTAGAGTTTTAAGATAGTGGAGGATAGGCAAGGAGAGGGCTCAGGATGTCAAAACAGTAAGCTTACGATGTACTGGTGGGAGTGTTCAACATCCTGTGAAATCGTTCATGGGACCAGTAACTCTGAACCCTGTTCACTGCAAAGAGGTTCTGGTATGCAAGTTTTGAGCACAAAACTCTTTAGACTGGAAAACCCTCTTCAGAGTTCCCACAGACATGGGAGTCTGCACTGGGAAGGGTATTGCAGCTGTGCGTCTGGAAAAAAACCCACAGCACTGGAGTCAATGTACACCACATTTTATGCTTCAGTGAAGCACGGAGAAAAACTCTGCTGAGATCTGTCTTAAAGGATCATCATTTACCTCCAGACTGCAGGAATGAGGGAACAGCAATGTACTGCCAATGACAGAAGAAAGAGATGGAGTTTCACTGAGCTGTGAAAAGAGATGGTCTGTCCACAGGCATGGAACCTGCGCTTCTTTATAGTCTGCAAGATTTCACTACATCTCAATTCCCTGGAACCACATTAGAGTATCTTGCCACAGTCCAGTGCTTAGATGACACTGGTTCTTGGCTGAACCGTAAAACCCTGACACAAACCCTGTGTTTTCAGTATCCTTGCACTTCTTATGCTGCTGCTGGGCAATTTACAGACAGCAAATTTTTAAGAAAGAATAAATGGAAAATCAGATGGGACTAGTAGTGCTTCCAGAAATAAGCATGTAGGACCCAGATGGGACACAGCCAGAAGGTTCACGAGGAGCCACCACAACCACCAAACTGTTTCCCTGGCATTTGTAGTCCTAGTAGAGGCAGTCCTAGTATAGGCAGGCTAATCCCCAGGAAATCTGTCACTGAAGGATGAAAATGTGAACCAGAAGCCACAGGCTTTCTACAGGAATCACTGAAATTGTGGTGTGTCTTACACCCAAGGTCAAATGGGATGATCATAATGACCCCCTTGAGCTAGAAGCTTATGACTCAGTGGCAGTTGGTCACGGACAAATACAGTAGCCAACAGATCTAGAAAAAGATAATTTTGACCAAAGTGATTTCAGACAAGTATCAGTGATAAAACTGACACTCAGAGGATTCCCCTCTACAAGCAGATACATCAGATGAAAAGAGACATGTACTTACAGGAAACAGAAAGATTCTTTCAAGACTTAAAGTTTGGGAAAAGCATCAGTTACGGGCAGATTTCCTGCAGCTTTATAAAATATGTTTTGGTAAAGCTGTCTCCAGTTCTGTGGAAAAATTACAGAAGGGAATCTTGTCCCAGGACACAAGGACTGCTTTGATCACATTGATTATAAAAGCAGATACAGAAGGTCACAGTGACAGAAACTATTTAATTTCTGAACGCGGAACCTAATCTATTAACCAAGACTTTAGCTACTTGTGTATCTGACATTTTTCCTACTCTTACCCAGAAGAGTCAAATGACTTTTATGAAATGTAAATATGCAGCAGTCAATACTCTTAATAGTTTTCATTTAGTGCATCAAGCTCAGCTGGCAGTGAGATCAGCCTCCCCTGGCTTTGCTGAGAAGCCATCAGTTGTAGGTGGAGACTCACAGGTTGAAAATATTTTGGTGAAAGTGATAATATTTGCCTCGATGTTTCTGAATTCCTTTGTACTTCCCCACTCCTGTCAGCAAACACACATTGCTAAAATATTCAATTCTGAATGATAAACATACACCTTAGTCCCTTTACTAAATTTTTTCCATGTGTTTTGTATGGATCTTTCACTTATGCCAAAACCACAGGCAAGAAAATATATGCCTTTAAGGGAGATGCTCTACTAGGACATTTCTGATTCTCAGAAACTCAATATTCTTCACCTTTGTGATCTATCACGTACCTGAACCTGCATATACTTCCATGCAGAATGAAACTAACCATGGCAAATGGAGATATCCAAAAGGCTGAAGTGGAAAGTATGTTATTTACTTTCAACTGACTTTACAGAGACACAGCAGTTTGTGAATCCTGTCCAAAGCAATTTCTGAATTATGACTGTACTACGTATTAAGGGGAGAAAAAAATGCCTGCAAGATCTTTCTATCATTGCTATAGCATATGGAAAGCTAGAGCGAATATCCATCCTTGGCTCCCCTACCTACACCACAGGTTTACTACTTCTTGCATTCCTTTTTTGTATGTGAGTTGAGAGACTATGTACGGACTAATGCAGGATGAGGTAGGTGAAGAATATTCTGCTATTGCTATTTCTACTTCACAAGCTAGGAACTGCAAAAAGGGTCCATTTTTCAAAGCTGTCTGACATCTGAATGCAACAGCACTTAGGTGCTTCAAGTTTACAAGCTTGCTTGGTTGCTATGCAAGTTTCCTTAGGAAGCTAATTCCTGCACTGGCAAACAAATAAACACTTCTTTCATTCCTAATCCTGATACTGAAGCCTGAGGATCTAAGCGAGAAAATAAGAGCTCTGTATTTTTGCTACAACTCATCTTCACAGACCGGGGGCAAGCAATAGCAGCATGACCCTGCCCCTCCTTTTTCTCGCTTCCCTTGGACTTTGGGGAAGTAAGTTTGAGCTCTGAGGCTGAGGGTCTTGGGTGGGCCGTGAACCAGGAGGAAGTTTTCCCACACTTGCCCTTGAGAGAGATGGGTGTTGCTGGTTCTTTCTTTTTTGACCCAAGAGCCAGCAGCCCCTGTGTTTCTCTGGGTAAGCCTACTGACCCTGTCACTCCTGGGATCTTCTGCCTGTGCAGATCCAAGCATCACACCTGAGCGTCTCCCAGAGATGAACTACGAATGAAAATGGAGCAGAAGCTAGAAACCATGAAAGCAAGCAGTTCCCAAGACTGCCTGTTCCAGGGTACCCACAGGAGGTCAGATGGCAGCAGATCCCCTCCATGCCATCTCCTGCTCATTTTCCATGGGCATTCAGACATCTCCCCTGGGGCACAGTAGCCTACTGGTACTCAGAAGTGGAACTTGATGGGGCTGCACACTCACTTTGGGGATAGCCCTGCCTACGGTCATCATTCCTGTATGCTTGTCCCTTTGTGAATCTGCTGCTATGTCCCTTTTGGAACAGGGACTTGTATTCATAAGTCATTCAGGAGCTTTAACATGTGTCTCCCAAAGTAACTGGCTCAAGGTCACAGAGGAAATCTGTAACAGAACTGGGAAATAAATCAAGATCTGAGTCCCAGTCCGGAACCTCAGGCACAAAACTACCATTTTTCATAGGAGGCTTAAATATGTGATGAGTTCTTTTATAATCATATAGTTTCCTTTCCAATGCCTTCAAGTTTTCTTGTTACAATCATTAAACTACTAGCTGTCCACTTTTAACAGTTCTGCAGGAATTCTTTCATGTCAGTAGTGTTTGATACTAGGCCACATAAGAGGTTCCAAACTTACTTTTTCCATTATTAACCTTTCATTTACTGATGATGTTTCCCTCAGTATGTTTTGTTCTTATACCATTCTGCACCATATGTTTATAATCATCTGAAAATTCTCAGTAATCCCATTATTTTTCTATTCTCTCACACATCATAAATGTGGGCTGTGTTCCAGGATAATTTATGCAGGATTAAAACATGGAATTGGCTTCAATATTTCGTCAATGATGTCTTTAGAGTTTATCTCCCAAATTTGTATCCTTCTCAGCACTAAAAGTTTAGAAGAAGATCAAAAACATGCAATCACACACGCTCACATGCATATTGAATACCAAAGTGAGTGAAAGAAGAAGAGGAAAAAACAGGTTTCAGCAAGGAAAAATACCTCATTCAAAGCTTATTGAAATCAAGAAGAAGACTTCCTTTCACTTCTCTGTGCCTCACATTAGCTCACTATGTCTAACAGGGAAGCCTGAAATGATTATTGTACTGATGAAGTGCAGGACTGTAGAAAAGTTTTTCCAAAGGGCAGGCACAAGCAGTGAGTGTATGACAGAAGAAACAGTATGTGACAGAAGAAACAGTAACTGAGAAAAATCTGGAAGCCTAAAGAGAACAAGATTCAGCCCATAAACCCAATGTGTGAGGCAGCAGCTAACACCTCCCTGAGTCCGCTGGTTTTAATTAACCTGTTTTCCTTTGCCCTAAAGGAGACAAAGCATCAAAAGTCCTCCCTCCAGAGAGTCCAGCACCTGCTACCCTCCAGTGAAGGATCTGCTCTGGTTGCATCCTTCTTCAAACTCAGTGGTGGGCCAAAGGTGTCACAAAGGCTGTGTGGCCAAAGTCACAAAAGACTTAGAGGCAATAAGAGTTCTGCAACTCCAGATGGGGCCATAGGGTGCCACCAGGGACTTGGAACCCAAGCACAAACAAGTGGGTGGCAGTAGAGGGAGGAGAAAGCTCTGAAGATGAGAGTCGACAGGAATCACCAGGAGCAGTGGTTGCTGGAGGAAGCTTTTAGCAGCTGGCTCAGGACTTGGCAGTCAATTTTAACAACCATTCTATCAAACCTACTGAACCATCTCCAGCTATGGAGCTGTGGCTTCAGGCTATAGGCCAAACATACATCATGAAGATAGATGTGTTCCTCTCAGCAGGTAGCCTTTGTTCCAGTAGATGAGGTAGTCTTTTGGTAGGACAGAATACATAAATGGAGCATGGATACCCTACGTTCCCTCATACAAGCACAAGCTTCTGCAAATAAAGGCAAAATTAGATGTTTGCTAGAAACTAGTACTCTATTCTAACTTCTTTATGATTTTGCTAAACTGTCACAACGAGTGTGATTTTTGGTGGTGAGTGTCAGCCTGAAACTAAATAACATTAGGAGATCTCAGGTGAATATAGCAAATATTTTTGAAAAGAATGAAAACTCATTTCTTATTTCATGCTAAAAAATGCAGGTGACTTGTTCACTGAACACAAGCAGCATTCATAGGCTTCCAGATATGGGAGAAGAACTGGCAACTGCAGTTAAGGATAGGTGAAGGAGCATGTTTGGGTTGGGGAGAAAGGGTGGGACCCCTCTTTTGTGCAAATTGACTTACATGTACATTAAGCCACGACAATGACTTTCTGGGGTAGAAGTCTAAAACTGAAATCAGGAAAAAAGCAATGACTGGTAGACATAGGTGAAACAAGTGTAAAAGGCAAGAGTGGGGAGCATGGTAAAAAACTAAGTCTTGTTTGGGAGAAGAGACAGAAGAATCTTCGGCCACAAATCAAAGTCTTCTCCGCAGCCCAGGCTGCACCTTAACAGTAGGACCCTCTGTGTCTCCTATATTTCGAGACAATTCCCACAAGAGAGAAAACAGGTTTGCAGACTAACTTCTGGAAAGGCCCTTCAGGAAAACACCTTGGTACTTTGGAGTAGACTGAAAGGTGTAACATAAATAGAAAAAGGACGTGCATACAGCTCAGGATAACTGGAATCAGCTTCAATATTGGTCCTAACTATCAACTGGGACTCATCCCAGATGAGAGAATTATCTTATGAGAAAGATGGTTTTCACTTTGAGTTAAAGAATACATAGTACTGACGTCATATGACAGTTTTAAATGTCACTTTGCTTCATTTTGTAACATCTGAGTGCAGGACATCAAAACCAAAAGCCTTTTAGCCCAGTGTTTCTCTGTACTTTTTTTGTATCTGATGGGAAATAGTCTGTCCATACATTTATTACATGTTACTTACGGGTCTCTCCAGTCCAGACTGAATACTCTCACAGCAAAATCCTGAAGACACCTCACCTCACACGGTGCCCTTCTGGGCAGTCGAACTGAGTGTTACCTGATGGGAAGGGGTTGTGCCACAGGATTAGGCTGAAAGGCAGTGACAGGGTGCCGGCAGAAAGTCCAGATAACAAAGGATTAACCAGGCAGTTCCAGAAGGATTAGTAATGATCTGATGCACAGTGCTAGGGCTGCAGCAGCGCATTCCTCTATTTTGAATGAAAAGGAGGTCTCAAGCCCACTATGGAGAGAGGAACAACATCTGTACTAGGAAATTACATGGTCCAAGGACCGTTATTTGTCCCTGAGGCCACCTGGCATGGCATGACTCACATTCAAGCTACAGGGCTTTGTCACCCCTCCAAAACAGACAGAGGGATGGTCCCTTGCTCATGCTACCTGAATTGTGCCTAGGCATAATCTGGGAGGGCAGCTGGTGTCAAAAAAAGTACCAGAGAGACAATTTAACTCTGTGGATGATTGGGTGACTGTAGTGTATCTGCATCCAGACTATGGTTAGTCTGCTGACATAGCCACTGCCAATTAGTCTTACCTTCTCCTTGATTACTACATACTTTAACTTGCTTGATAAAATATTTACTGAACAACAACAAGGACAATAATAATAACAACAACCACAACAATAAACAAGTATTACCTTAATAATTATCTGGATAATGTCAGGATGGCACTGGAAAATGCACTTAGACAAAGCAGGTAGAGATGACAGTGCCTGGACTAAGCAGGCATTCTGATCTGGAGAACTAGAATGGGTTTGAACCTTTTACCACCCACTAGCTCATTTTGTGGAGTGATTTTCTTGAGTGCAAGTTAGATTTCTTTTGAAAGACATTAAACTGGACCCTTGTCTCCCGGAGTACACCACAAACTCTCCAGCTCCTGCAAATAGGAGTCTGAGAAAAAATCAGGCCTTTTAGTAGCATCAAATGCAAACTAAAATTACAGCAATGAGTAAAAGCAATTGTTTTTTTGAAAAACTGAAATTGCAAAGATGCAAACAGGGGAAAATGGTAAATACATATGGTGAGCACTGTAAATTAAAAAAAAAAAAAGAAAAAAGGAAAATGGAGTAAATGCTATAATTTGAACTTATCAGTGACAGTGCAATGCAGACAGCTCCCACAGCTCTGAACATTACAGGTTACAGCTGTTTGTGGCTGTGGGTTTTCTGCCTAATGACCCTTCAGGAATCCGAAGCGCTGGAAGCAATATTGTTGCAGCAGTGAAGTCTTATTTGGGTTGGAGAGATTCGAGGTGGGCACTGCTGTGGTCGGTGCCTTGTAAGAAGGAGCTGTGATTTGGGTCCTTGCGGTCCTTGCTTTTCCAGTCTGATGACTCTTTGGAGGCCTAGGGATCCAGAGACAGAGCCACTTGAGGCTGCAGGAAGGTGCCAAGGAAAGGAGGGAGTGGGAGGGAAGTTTCAGTGTAGCATGTTTTCCGTAAAGGTTGCTTGTCTGTTCAGAATCACATTAATCTCCCTGCCCTTTCACACTGACTCCTGGGTCATTGCAAGGTTTCTCAGTCAACTCCCCACTCACAGAAAGACAGTTCTCTGCTGGTTCCTGGGCTGCATTTTCATGTGTCTAGCTGCAGTTCTGAAAAGCTGCGAGTTCTTCAACCATTTCCTCATCCTCAGATTTTGCAAGACATTTTGATAAGGGAAATGTTTCTGAAAGCTGCTTTGTTAAATCCTGTTCATAGTTCAGAAAGTAACCAAGGGTTTGATTTTCCCGCAGTTTCTAACACAAATAAACAATTCCATCCTTAAAATGTCATCCTCATAATCTCTTGTCAGCCTCAGGAGTCTGAAAGTAGTAAGTCTTTTCCAATCTATATCCATACGCCTGGAAGTCCTGTTGAAATGAACAATCTTTGCATGCCAAAGGTCTTTGCAGTGAGCAGCCAACTGTTTCGAGTTACTGGCTTGATGTTTTTCCTGTTGGTTTCTGTCACAGCAGTGGGTTGGCAAGCATAGACACCAGCTTTATCTTCATGTGCAGGAAATGTTGAGGTAGGATGAGGGTAAGACTATTTAGCCAAATAGGGAAGTAGGCACTAGTTGTTCTGGGCAGACAAGTTAGTAACAGCACTGACATCTCTGCAGCTACAACTCAGTTATAATATTGGAGGATTTGTCACTGATCCATGGGCTCAGGGAGCGGGGAAAATTATTGCTTAGGAGGTCTAAGGGGAGCAAAGCGAGATATTTTCTGTTATTAGTCGCCTGCTGTTTTGAGTGACTGGGAAAGTTTAGCCATTTTTTCTCAAATAAGTGGAAGAGATATAGTACTGTGTTAATTCAGCTTACATGTCCATTCCCTAGACTTCTCGGCGATGAGGTTTGTGGTGAAATACATGAAGTCTGGAAATTCCTACTCAGTCCATTTGCAGATAATATGACTTGAATACACCATTGCCTGGTACCTGTGGTATAAGGAAAACACCTTCCATGGTCTTGCACTAATAGGTACTGCGGGATGAACTTTGAAAGCACCTGCAAGGTAAAAACACTGCAGCATATGACTAATGGAATGATTTTAAATGTTCTTCATGAAGTCATTTATTCCTAGTTTGTGACATACTCAATGAAAGACACCATGATAAAATTACCTGTGTTGGATCCAGAGCTTTGGAGGGGAGCAGGGCAATGGAGGCAGAAGATCCTGCAGCAGGAGGAACACATAGGATCAAAGCACTGGGTGTGTAGCATCGAGAGGAGAGTTGTTAAAGCTACTGGGTGCAGCAGCGTAGTTTATAGCACATCCCCAACTGAACGCACAAAAGAAGGGAGATGTGGGGAGGGTTCTAAGCAGGGTAACAGGGAAGGGATGGAAATAAGTAGGACTGAGACACATAAGTGTATAGTATAGCCAATAGTCAAGTTTCAGATACTGTAGTAAAGGAGTCGTAAGATTTCTCTGAAGACACATGGAGTCCATGGTAGGAGCGACTGGTCCCAGCCATACTCCTGTCATTCAGGAGTCTGCAGCTGTTTTGCTGGGAAGTCATCATGTTAAATCTGGCTTTCTGGACTAATTCCAGCAAGAAACATCTGTGTTTCAACCTATCTGCAGCTAATATTTAACTGTGAATTTTACAGGTATTTGAATTTATAATCAAATATTTACAAGTCACAGACATTACATAATACTTCATGCACAGTAGTAAGTAATGAAGATAGCAGGGACAGACTGGGATAATCTAGGTAGGCTATTTGAAAGACACAGTGATATAGTCTGTGCAGTCAGACTTTGTCTTAACCTTACACTATGGCAAATACCATAGAGATGCTGATGGCCATCTCCATGCTGTCGCCAGAGTGCATTCTTGCCCATACGCCCCTTTTTGCTTGTTGGAGAAGCCAATACTCTGGGAATCTAGGATAAAATCAGGCAATGCCATTCTTCACTAGTATTGTGGACCATGCTAGAATTACTCAGCACTGCGCTGCTTGAGCTTCAGTTGCTAGAGGCGAATGACATAAGGACAGAAAGCATGTAGGACCTGACACTTGGTTTCGATGTAGAAAAACCCTCTTACAACAAGGTCTTCTTCAGAATAGCAAGGAGGTGTTTCCTCTTCAGTAGTGGGAACTTTTATGAAGAATGACTTCATGAAACAGTCCTACTTGTCTTGCTTTGCATAATATGTGATGGACGTCATGTGTACTTTTTCGCTGTCCTTCAACTTTTTCCGTGTGTGAGGGGCTCTCCATACAAGTGCAGGATACTGGTGTTCAATTAAAAAAGGCGTTTTTTTCACTCTAGGCTGTAGCCTAACCCCATTATACTGAGTGCTCCCAATACAAACAAGTATCCAGATCCTACAGGATGAGGTCTTTTAAAAACAGAGATTATCCCCTCCTGCCTAGCAGATAGACGCTCTTTAGAAATAGAAACCAGGGAAAATCTTCATCTTTCTTTGCAGTATGTAGTACATAGAATGAGGTGCTCATTTTTTTGATTGCAACGCTCTCCCTGCTCTGGCATTTTCCCGTCTCTCTTCTGGAGTGCCTTCTATGGTCAACTCGCCATCCATCACAGCCTTCTCCTACCCTTCCAACCATGGAAATATGTCCTTGTGACTGCAGAACCAGTCTTTTGGACCTAGCAAGCAGAGTATCAAGGATTTCCAGTGAGAGGAGAGGGTCACATTTTCTCATTCACCATTTTTGCAGTGTTTGGGCTTCTGAAATCCCTCTGCTTGCACATGATTAGAAAGGGTAGGTGAACTTCAAAACTGATTCCTGTGGGCAAGCCGAGATCAGAGATTGCTATCGTGCTGTGGGCAAAAGTGTGATGTCTGAGTCCTAGAAAAGGAGTTGTAGAAGAACTGTTTCCCGTTAAAGGCTTTAGCAGGACGTTTGTTCCTCATTGAGGTTTCAAGGGATCTGAACTGTATGAACATATTTTTTCTTATGTACTGCTTATGTCTGTACCAGAAGGGGAACGTGATCATCTGTTCATTTTTAATTTTTAGAACAGTCTCAGGCAGATCTTCCCAAAC
>Ga0181612_166827_pt1 | contig 19025 bp, 10 predicted proteins | sample HoacroProtozoa21_FD_119630 | JGI IMG/M metagenome (GOLD analysis project Ga0181612, IMG submission 119630) | Hoatzin crop microbial communities from Cojedes, Venezuel. Combined Assembly of Gp0051906, Gp0051904, Gp0051908 | reverse complement strand
GATTAGATATTAGGAAGAAATTCTTTACTGTGAGGGTGGTGAGACACGGGAACAGGTTGCCTAGAAGGGTTGTGGATGTCCCCTCCCTGGAAGTGCTCAAGGCCAGGTTGGATGGGGCTTTGAGCAACCTGTCTAGGGGAAGGTGTCCCTGCTCATGGCAGGGGGGTTGGAACTCTTCCAGCCCAGACCATTCTAAAGTTCTACATTTTTACTTTCCATCAAAAAAGTTTTCCCTTTCAGATGCTGCACAGCCAGAGGGCAGATGTCCTTGTGGTGGATTAATACTCGATGAGAGAATAAGTACTTTGCAAAGTTCACTGCTGATTCCATGGAACATACGTATATCATGCAGATAAATGTTTGCACTTACGTCACACAGATAACTAAATCTCATATACACTGGAAATATAATTTTTTAGCTTAAACAGGTTTGAAACCTACTGAGGAAAGTTGGAAAACTCCCATTAATTTCTTCAGCCTTCAGATTAGATCTTAGGGCTTGGATCTAATCAGAGCACTTAAGTATATCCTTAGCTCTAGCCATGCAAGTAGTTCCATTGTCCCCAGTGGAGCCACTCCTTGTTCTCAAGCACACACTTGGTGAAAGGCTTTGCTGGATCTAACCTGGAACAGAAGTTCACAGTCATCTTGGCTCGGTGTTTCTTTATCAACTATGATATATCAATTGATATGAGAAGTTTAATTTCTTGATCTGTTTACAGAAGTGGGAGAATAGCACTGTTCACTAGACCTATGAGTTTCATGTTTCATAGTTTTGCTGAAGACTGAAGTAGAAAAACATGAGACTGTGATTCGGGAGCTTTTTTACTTTTTCATTCTGATACTGACACTGATGCATGACTTTGAGTGGCTGCCTTAAGTGTGTCAGAGATTTCAAGTTTCAGAGCTTATTACCTGACTTTAAAGGACTGCAGAACCCAGAGACAGAACCCAAAAGTCAACTTCTCCCATTCCTCACACACTAGGCTTTCCTACCCCACATTAATGGAACTCCAGGGTAATGACTGTCCTCCAAGACCATAATTTTACCATGAGAGATGAACTTTTGGGATCAAAGAAGGATGAAACTCACATGGGGGGAACCACAAGCCAAAGAAGTCATGCGTGTCGAAGTCCAGGTTCCTTCAGAGGATTAGCAGTTCTGCTCTAGAATTTTTTTCCCTCTTTTATGAAATCTAGTTACTGGAACTGAGTTTATCAGTCTGGTTGTGTTCTTCCTGCTTGCATAACTTATTGCAGTAAGTCATTTGATTACATACATGGCAGCAAAGTCTTTTAGGTGACATGGGTAATCATCGTCTGCTTATTTCTGACATACAGGTTATGATAAATTATTTTAAAGGAAAGCGGATTTTGAATTCTCTGAAATTAATAAATACGCTGGTAGGCAACTGGTGTGTTCTGTGATTGCATTAACCAGAAATGAATCCCCAGCAGGAGGAAAAGAACCTCTGGGGGCTTCAGGCTCCTCTGCTGGTCTGGTGACAGCACGTGTATTTCTAGCTATAGACACTCCATTCTAAACCACGTGCCAGGGACTGAGGCATCTTCAAGCCCTGACTTCACTTGTCACCCCCAAGTCTTTTTGAAGCCTGTAGATAAGGCAGGTGCTGGAACTATCTCTTGGAGGCTGGGAAGTTCTCGTAATTGCAGAGCTTGGACAACCACATCTCTCCGTATCTGTACCAAGCCATACTGGTGCATGAGAAAGAGGAGTGGCAGGGAAAATGAAGAACAATGCACAAACTGTATTGGTATTCTTTCTTGTGCGATATAGAAGCTTATCTTATAATTGTAATTTGACTTTTTCTTTTGTTTGCATCCGTGTTCTAAAGTTATAAAAACATATTTACTTTCTGTTAGCTATTGGGAAAGCTGGCTGTGGTATTCTCTTTCATTTTTTACCTTGTAAATATTTGTGAGTTATCCAAGTGCTGTGTCTGTTTAAGCTTTTGTTAGCACTTCCAGTGTAAGGCAACAGAAAGCAGTACTTCTGCCAAAGTTTTTAACCACAGGAAAAAAAATTTACCCAGGCTAGTTATATGGCATATCATTACCCAGATTATCAAGAAGAGAGAATTACATTTAAATTTATACTGAATGTCATGTAAAGACTTTAAGTCTTTGTCCACTGTAAGCTGTAATTTCTTCATGGATAAATGCTAATTGGAATTTAGTAGCCACTTCATGTAAAGAGTCTATAAAAATAAGTAAAAGAGAAAAATTAGATCCCCTTAATAATGCTGTATGAATAAAGAATATTTCTTGTTATTTCATAATCTGCATATGTTATGATAATGAATATGCAAACCAAACTATATACAATACATTTTTCTCACTGCCCAATGACCGATTCGCAGTCAGTGCCTGAGCAGTGATTGCAGAACCCCACACTTGTGGATTTTTGCAAATTTCACAAAACTCCCAAAAAAAGACCAAATTCCGGAAAAGTTCAAACTCCAGTACAAGAGAGGATTCAAACTCACAGAAATGAGAAAGAAAGAGATTCCTGCCCCTCTGTCAACCCCCATTCATAAACTGAGCACAACATCCATGGTATGGAATATTCCCATTGGCCAGCTTGGGCGAGCTGCCTGGCTGTGCTCCCTCCCAGCTCCTGCACACCTGCTCAGTAGCTGAATATGAGAAACTGGAAAAAGTCCTTGACTTACAGCAACCACTGAAAACATCAGTGTTATCAACACTCCTCTCATACTAAATCCACGTCACAGCAGCTACTGGGAGGAAAATTAACTCTTCCCCAGCTGAAACGAGGACAGCCCCCAAATCCCAAAATCAGATATAATCTTTAATTTTGGAGATAAGAGATAAGTATAAACCCTTTGTTTTCTGAGCTCTTATTTTAAATATGATATAAATCAACTATTTAGTGACCCAGCTGGCCTGCAGCTAGTCATCATTGTCATTAGCGCAGATTAGAAAATTTCCAGGTTGAGTAGTCATGTTGGTGTCGGCTGTTATAAGGAGAGAGTGGGGTTTTTTTCTTTTTAAACTGGAGGATGAAATTTGCTTCTCTGAAGTCTGTAAACTTGTCCTATAACATTTATACAAAGTGTCACAACTTACTGAAGTGAGCGCAAGGTCTAAATACTGTTGGCAATTGCACAGCCTGCAGTATCTGCGAGTATGGGAAATTATTGAGCTGAAACTGAAGTGTGCATAGATATCTGTGCTTGACTGTAAATTCCTGTTGGGCAGAGTGCTGGGGACCACGGGGTTTTTTTCTAAGATTTAACTGCATTGAACTAACTAATACAACTTTTTTGTCATTTCTATTTCTGACAAATATGTAGAAATTATTCCACTTAAGATGGGGAAATCCTTCTCTTGACAAGAAATAAGCCAAGGCTCTACATTTGCAAAATACTTCATTGATTGTTTTAGATTCTCTTTCCTTGCTCCACCCTCACAATTTCAAAAGAAATTATTTAATGGAGACTGAGTGATTAGCTTAATATGCCACGCAGAAGAGAAGAAAGGAAACAACAATTTGCAAGATATATTATCAGAAATTCAAGTGCCTATTAAGGATATTGAGCAAAGATAAGCAGATAAATAACTTGTGGCAAGTTTCCAGGGTGGTGGCATAAGCTTCAAGTATTGATTTTGATGAAAGTTTCATTAATCCCTGCAAAAAGTATCTGAAATTGTCTCCTCCTTTAAGTACCGGAAGTAAAATCCTGGCCTTGCTACGATCAATACCATGTCTACAGTTGACTTCTTTGGACCTGAATGTCATACCAAATTTTCATGAAATGTGCAGTCCAAGTAGTGGAAAAATCCAAGCTTGCAGGAGAGGTTGATCGTAAATAAAGTTTTTGCCACTAGCGTCCATGGCTAGTTTATTACAGTAATCATACTTCAACTAGGAAGTGTTTTCATAGCATGTTAAATAATATCAAAGGTTAAGTAAGAAATGAGAGATTTATTTTAATTAACCTGCACACACTCTTACCTAAGTTTATTCATATATTGCTGGATATTTGATGCTATGGTTTAATATTTCTCCCACAGTCAGCAAAGCACTGCAGTAGTCAATTCCTTGCCTCGTTTGTGAAAATCTAACTCACTTGCATAGGATATATCTCATCTGAAATGTAATCTGAGAAATTCAACTGTAATGTCTGCCTTTAAAAGGATAAAGGTGTGGAGCATAATGAGACTTTTTGCTAATATTCTGCACATTAAAGATAATTTATTTTATGGGAATGGTTATTGCATACTTTATTATTAAATAAAGGCTAAAAGTAGTCTCTCATTTTTCCTTACCGTTAATGAGTAGTTAATACACGTGTTCCTCTGCATCAGTATTTTGCACATGAGCATGCTTGTGTGTTTGATCCTGATGGACAAGGTTTATGATTTCATAGTTAACAACGTTATATGCCAGTGCCAAGACTGAGTTGCATGTTTCTTCTAGGGAGATTCCTGGAAAAAAAACGATACAAGAGCATGTGGGAGAAAAAAAATGGACCTTTCATAGTTATTCTGAGCTGAGTCACAGTAACAGATTTGCAGAGTTCCCAGTGGCTTCAGACTTAGTCTGATTGCCAGTGTAATTTGCTACTAATCAAGCATTCATTGGACCACAGATGAGAATGAAAGATTAAGAATGAAAAACTGAGTTTACAGGCTGGTAGCTATGGCACTCAGATGGGATATGGGAGAGACAAGTCCAAGAAATTATTTATTTGCAACACCATAATAATTTAAGCAGGATACAGCGAGAGGAACCCAGTCCAGACTACCTTCTGGCTTCACAGTCGGGTGATAATCATGGTTTTCATGAAATCAAGTTGTAAGTCTCTGATTCCAGCCAGGCAGGATGGTAATTCAGCACATATCTTCACCTTCTGAGTAAACAGGGAACAGATGTACCATACATTTCTTATTGTCCTGGTTGTCTAGGATGAGGCCCGATCCCATAGATACCTATGAGACCACATGATTTAGGAAGGAGATGCTGATTTGGGAATAGCCCAGTAACTGCAAGTAAAAGATGTGTGTTAAACAGCTCTGTGGTGTGAAGATTTAGGTGTTTTTTGTTCGCAGGTTAGTGAAAACCTAAGCAGATAGACATATGCAAGCAGAAGTATGTAATCACTGGATATAAACCACTAAATTTGTGTAATGTGTTTGTTAGAAACATATAGCACTTTCTGAGCTTGGAGCTCGTGGGTGGTGGGCTGAAAAAAGGTAGTGAATAGAGTTCCTTTCGGCAATAGATAGTCCATGTAATGAGCATACAATTCAAGAATTGGCTGGGTCAGTCTTGCAGCAAAAAAAAGTAGAGAATTAGAGCTTTAGCTCATCTTTGAAAAGTGATGTTTTACAAATCTTTCAGGGCATTAACTTTAGAGCATTACTCTTAAATAAGAGTAACAGTTCTGTTTCTTGTTTAAAATGTGTAATTAATACCATCATGAAGGAAATTAATATTTAAATTCCATCCCTAATTACACCAAACTATTCCCAATTGTTTTCTCTGTGTAAAGCAGCAGTTATCAAGAAACGGAAGGCTTGAAGTTAATTTTAGAGTTTATTTATTCGTGTGTGTGTGTGTATATACACATACATGTATGAAGGTTTTACTGTTTTGCTTAGCCAGGACAATATGATTTTAGTTTCTTGTGCTTCATGTTTTTGTTTTATTTTTGTGAATAATGAGGTGCAGGTTTAGATTTTGTGAATTATTATTACTGAATTTTATCCTAATGCCTTTTTTACCTCCCTTACCAGAAGAACCATGAGAGACAGTGGTGGTTTAGGTTATTCACAGAGGTCTTTTGTTTGCCTTGCATCAGAATATAGAGAAATCTAGCTGTCAGTGAGCCATAATAGGGAAAGAGTAGTTAAGGAAAACTTTTAAAAGCTTCCTAGCCCCTTACTCCAGCTTAAGTTTGAGGTTAAAGTGAAAATTTGGGGCTAAAATCCTTACTTTTTTTAAAGGATTCTTTAGCAATACTGGTATTCAAGGTAGACGTACGTGTTAGAAAAATCAAAGTTTCCCATCATGAAATTTTAACTTTTTGACAGTACCTTCAGAACAAATCTTCCCTTGCTTACTGAAATAAATTTATTCACAAAAATTACATATGTTCAGTTTGCAAATTACGAACATAATAGCATTTATTTTTGTAATTGATTCTTTAAACTATCAGGATGTCTGTATAAGATAGTTGTCTCTTTCCCAAGATTTACCTGTTAAATGTTTGAATTCTGCATTGTTAGGTAGATGGCTAGTCACCTTAATCACATACTGTGTCGGACTAAAAATTATGCAAAGCATTTTATAAGAATAAGTAATCCCTCATTTTTTAAGCAGTTATTCATGACAGTAGTCTCAAGGAATTCAGATATTACCATTTTTGCAAGATTGGAGTCATGGGCTGGGAGAGAAGCCTTTGTATCTGCAAACTTGTAAGTAATCATCCTCTGTGTCTGAAGGCAGTAAGTTTCTATAAATCTTTAGAAAAATGGACTTGAGTGGTGGGACAGACAGTGTGTTACATATTTCCAATTTATTAAAGATACCATTTCACAAATCTGGAGGCTCAATACATTTCAAATAATAGTGAGTGCATGGGATGTCCACATTCTTGGCTATCATGCAAAGAAATGAAACATGATATGACTTTTTACTGTAGCATTTCTTCAAGTTGTCTGCTGGAAACCTTGCCTCTGGGATTTCAGAAGTTGAGAACCAGGTCTAGGGTCACAGTTGCCTACCTGACTTCCTTGGCTGAATTTCTGACTCACCTGTGACGTGATTCACAGTGAGACAGTTCACTCAGGGCTGCAGCATCTTGCAAAGAACAGGTGGTCTTTGGTTTGATCTAATACAAAGGAATTTGTGTTTCAATTATAACAGAGCAACAGATTCTGCGAATAGTGCACACATGGGGACAGGCCATCCTCGTGAAAAAGTACGTAGTGCTAGTGTGTGAGACTCAGTCTCATCAGTCTGTAAATCTCTACCAAGTGCATCCTAGGCAAAGCAAGTCACTCACTCTGAGGGAAACAGTTCAAAAGAAAGTGAACTCCATGGATCAGTTCTGTTAAACCATAGCTAGTTTCTCCATATCAATGTTTCTCTTCCTCCTTCTGACTCTGCATGTAGGTGCATGCATACACATGTTTATAGAATAGCTTGGGGTGGGAGCCAGTGCTGTAATTACTGTTCTGTTCAGTGTTGTACTGCTTGTTTTCTCAACATACAACAGTGGATGTGGGCCTGCTCATGTAATAAATGGGTACAAAAGGTTAAATCTTGTTCAGCATGTGGGGAGAAATTTTAGATAGGACGAGGGTGCAGCTCCTTCTCCAAAAATCTGATTCATGCAAGTAAAGGGGGGAGGAGGGATAGAGCAGAGAAAGGCTGCTGTTATTCTTTAACAAAAGAGACTAGAAGCACAATCAGTAGATTCTGTCTTGACTGAAATTACATTGTTTTGAACAAATAATTGCTGGAAAAAAATTTCTGCGGCTAATGTATGATTTCTCTTTCCCAGAGCATCTGTAGCTAGTTGCAAATCATGCTAGTAATCTTAATCTTTGAAAAACCAGATAAATTCACTCAGTGGTTATAAAATGAAACAATTAAAAAGGAGTCTGAAAATCAGGGATTGCCTTTTTCCATCAGTTAAATTTTGGTGTAATTTTTTTGGTCAGTTCTTAAATGACTGACATTTTGACAGATTGTGTTATGCAGCTTCTCCTGGGGTTTTAGTGAGTTCAGTGATATTTGAGTTTAGCTTTTGCCTAAATCCCAGAACTTTTTATAGCCTTGACTGACTGATTTGGTTCCTTCTGTGGCAGAGATAGAAAGGTATGAGATCTCTAACACACAGCTTCTCAAGCATATCGCTTCAATTCACAGAATGAAAGAAAGGATAAGTCAAATTTCAGGAAAATTTACAGATCCAAAATGGTTTATTTGTCTTACTGGACTCTTCTTTTCTCATGTAAATACAACCTATTTCACAGAAAATCAATATATTTACTCCTGATTACACTGGTACAAATTTGGATGCTAACCCAGAAAGGAGAGTCAAGCTGCCCTCCCAGCAAAGATGCAAAACCGGTGCTAAATTGAGAGGCAGAAAAAAAATCTGCTGTTGCACAGTATGGCTCAGCAAAGACCATCTTATAAGAAAGAAACTGAGCAATGAAATTCAACAATAAAAAATAAATCTAACAAATAGCACAAACGTCAGAGATAAATATAACCATCAGGGGAGGGAGAAGCAAGGTGGGGAAGAAACAAAAGATAACCTTAGCAGAAGTACAGCTGCAAATTGAAGCAACTAAGGAATATGAAAGGATGAGAGGCGGTGTAGTTGGAGCCCTCAGTGGCAGGTGACTTAGCAGTTGCATGAGTGGATACAGCCAGCTCCATAGGACACAGCATTTGGTTGTCATTCAAGAGGAATTGCTATTTAATTCAAAGTGAGAAGAACAACAGAAAGAGACAGCTCAAGAAAGTTACTTTGGGAAGATTAAAATGGAAATTTCCAGTCCAGGTGACTGTGGTGCTCACTATGGTAGCTACCTAACACAGCACTTTGCATTTTCATCTGTTTTTTTAGAGGTTTGACAGAAGGCAATGATTTACTCAAAAGATATAAAGGGCAATATTTTCAAAACAGCCTGTGTTCTATTTCAGAAGTTGCTTAGATTTAGTTCAGAATTACAAAATCACAGAATGGTTGAGGTTGGAAGGGATCTTAAAGCTCTTCTAGTTCCAACCTCTCCACCATGGCCCACAGTACCTTCCACTAGATCAGGTTGCTCAAAGCCTCATCCAGCCTGGCCTTCAACACTTCCAGGGAGGGGGTATCCACAGCTTTTCTGGGCAACATATTCCAGTGTCTCACTACTCTCACTGTAAAGAATTTCTTCCTAATATCTAGTATAAATACATCTATCATATTTCAGTTTAAAAACATTATCCTTTGTTGTATCACTACACCCTCTGATAAAGAGTTTCTCCCCATCTTTCCTGTAGGCGCCCTTTAAGCGCTGGAAGGCTGTTATAAGGTCTCCCCTCAGTCTTCTCTTTTCTAGGCTAAACAGTCCCAACTCTCTCCGCATGTCCTCATACGGGAGGTGCTCCAGACCCCTGATCATCTTCATGGTCCTCCTCTGGACCCGCTTGAGCAGATCCATGTCTTTTATGCTGGAGGCCCCAGAGCTGGACTCAGTACTCCAGGTGGGGTCTCACAAGAGCTGAGTAGAGGGGGAGAATCACCTCCCTCAACCTGTTTGCCATGCTTCTTTTGACACAGACCAAGATGTGACTGATAGATCAGGTATTTTGTAGAGTGGTCACAGAGGTGCTCTCTTATTGTGGGAAGAGAGAGAGAGAGGAAAAAGAGAAGAATCACCCAGAATGATGAGCTTCCCACTACCTCATTTCATTAACCATAGGGGGAATCTAGACAGTTCCCACAGACCAGATACTTTTATGCTGGTAGTTTCAGATTCAACATTTTGATGCCAAATGTTAGTGTAGCTCTGTCTGTAAGGTAATTCTGATAGCTCTATCCAAGATTAGTAAGGAGCATTACCTGAAGCTATATCAGACTTGGTATTATTCAGACTGTCTATTCTGCAGACTATATTAACATTTCAGCAACTGGAAGTCGAAAGTCAGTTTCTAAAAGAGATAGAAATATCAAAAAGAAAATAATAAAATAATATATTGGAAATAGTGGAGTATTATGTTCTGTTATTCATAAAATCTGAATGGTCAGTGATGCTGATCAACCCAAGATGCTTCATTTAAATTAATCTTAGCAATAAGCTGCCTTCCTAAGAAGTTTGATATACCTTTATCATATTACAATTAATCCTTGATGAAAATGTAGATCTGGTCACTGTTTTTCCTCCTGATCTAATGAGATCTTACTTCTTTTAATGCATCTGAGACACAGGGTGCCGTGAAGCATAGCAGAGCTTGGCTGAAGAAGAATGGTGCAACGCTTCGTGAAAGATGTGTTCTGAAGACTTTGACAAGATAAAAAAGGGAGACAGAATCACTGCAGATATTAGGACATATAGTATAACAAAATGGTGTTTGATACTTGGTTAATCTGACTGAAGTGAGGTATTTTGAGGCAGTTAGGTAGACAAAATATCCTAGTCAATTAGACTCCCAGTAAAATACTACATTTTCATTCATCTCTGGTGAACAATCAACATCTTCCCAGAGAAATTTTGTTTCTTCAGAAACTGAATTTTATGTCAGAAAATAACTGTGACAGAAGATTCCCAACTGATGTTACTTGGATGACGATATGATCTGCCAGCTGTTCCTAAAACTGCTTCATAACTGCCTTAAAATTTATGACCTCTGCTTTTGCTTTGGAAACAAAGTATGTTGAATGCTTCTCCTATTATGATAAGAACAGCATGGCCAACAATAAGTGTATTATTCACTCTCTTACCAGTCAAAGATTTCATGAACCTCATCTTAATTTTCATCTTTTGGTCTTTTGTCGATTGTTCTATGATAATAGCTCATTTTGGTTGGCTTAACAAAAGTTAAATTTGCAAGTCAATTTGGCTGAAACTCTGCTGTATATGCTGGATGACATTTTAATGTATTTTTCTGTATTGTGAGGCAAATACAGTGGAATTTGTCCAAGATAGTATTGATTGGATTAGTGGACATTATAGAAAACAGATCTTTAGGAAATTTATAAATCAGAAACTGTAGGTGGATATGGTGAATGCCTTGGAAGAATGGTAGATATGTTGTTTCAGAAGAGGAATAACATGCTTTAGACCCAAAAGGATATTTTTTTATGACACTGTTAAGTGCTATCATAATTTACCTGGTTTTTTCACATTATATTTTTGACACTTGTTGCCGTCCAAATATCAAAGTTTTATGAGTCAATCATTATGGAGTGTACCTATTACATTGATTATACAAAACAGACAGTGACATGAAGAAATTACCATGTAAACCTGTGAACCATGAAGCTCTGGCTCTTTGGAGAGTGGTGATTTATTTTTCTTGCCATTGCTTATTTTGGTGTGTGTGGGGTGTGAGATTAGGACAAGACTGGGGAGTTAAAAATTTGGTTATATGTGATCTGAGAATTATTTTGAGGGAGTAGAACTTGAGAACTTCCTAGAAAAATTCTGTTATTTTCTTCCGTAGTCGTTGTTTTCTTCCATAGTCTCTCATACTACCTTGTTGCTCTCTATGACAGCAGTCAGAAGCTGTGTGCCCAGGACTGTGGCAGTTTGTGGAAGCTATCTTTCTGCTGAAGTTCCTCACACACAGAAGACAATCGGATGCAAAGAGCAAATTACAGTGAGGAACTAGAAACCCTTTTTACTTCGCCCTTCTTTTGGAAAGCTTTCTTATTTAGGGCTTACACATTTCCCCAAAGGTAATATATAGGCTTTATTTTTTGTCAGAAAACTTGTTTTATTTTCAAAACAATTTAACCAAAAAAAGAAAAACACCTTTTTTCTAACCCCAGATATACACATGCACGCTTGTGTGTTTCTTCAAGCATGCTGTGTTTCGTTTACACTTACGATTCTCTGTTTTTCAAAACTGAAGATCACACATGAAAGGTCTTTTCTGTACACACAATAAAAACAAAGCATTACTGTATCACATATTACTGAGGTTATGAAGAGGCATTTAATTGTTCGTTGTCTCTCATGAAGTACCATAACAAATTCACCTAAAGTTGTTCTCTTAGATCTGTTTACTCTGAAGAATATAGAAAAAGTTCTCAGTGCTGCTTTGTCTACTGAAGTGCCACCTAGATTTTCAAGTATAAGGGAATAAAGCTAGAAACAAGTCTTTTCACAACAATGTATTTGGTGTTCAGTAACTCGATCTTCGCTCTCTTTCTCCTTGTTAGCCAAGCCAATCTTCACATTAGCTGAGATAGATACATTTGCTTTGTAATTGAATTTCAGTTTAATGTATTACTGGAAATTACTTTTAAAAAAAAATCATAAGGGAAGAGGCATCAGTACCACTTTCCTCATCTGAAAAATAACTTCCCCTGCATAGAGACCACGCAGATTTATTACCTCTGTCTTTCTAACACAGAACATAGGCTGCTGGCAAAGCAGTATAACAGATAGTTAACCCCTTGGGCTAGAGAAAAGATTCAGCTTTCACCGTCTTCTGAGTTTGTTTTCTATTCTGCTTGTGGCAAAACAGTTGAAAATGAGAAAATGTAAGGAATGTGCTTTTTTCACACAGAAGTGTGCAACAGTTGATGCTAGCAGGGAATTTGACAGTAATAAATGGTATCTGGAACATAACCATGTTTAACAATGTCTGTTTCTTCCATTCTGGGTACAGGTTGATGCAGAGTCTTATTGTTTCTAAATGCCATCACCTTCTAGGTGGCTCTGAAATACAGACTTATTTTTATCCTAGAGTCATTGCAATATCATTTGTGAAACAGGATTTAAAATGCAGGCATAATATTGATAGCAATACCAGTATAAGCACTGTGTTAGTTTTGTTGCTCATTTAATGACACATCTATCCACTTAATATTTATGTTAGTCTGAAAATCTGTATCTACATAGGCATATCTACCTGTTTTTTTTCCTATTGGAGCAAGTCATATTCCTTTGATATCTGTTTCCATGCCAAGATATTTCCAATTGGGGAAAAAAAAAAATCTCCAGGCAACTCTGCTACTCTTATTCATAATTAAACCATCACACCTGAAACATAAAGCAGACTAGTTGTGAAGTTTCTGAAGTATGGGAAGAAGCCACGTCAATATCTCTGTGCTATGTCCCAGTACACAGAGATGTCTAAGCTATGAAGTTAGCAAGTACTTTATAGGAAGGAGAAACGTGTTTCCTGATTAAGAAATAATTGAACATGCATCTCAGGGTAAAAGTTGCCTTTGTCCCCCTATAAAACGAATCGGTGGTTTAGATGTGAGTTTTATTTTGTGGAAAAATATGGATTTTTTTTTTTTTAATGCAGCTTCTGCATGATTCATTACTGTATTGCATTTCAATTAAAATGTCTGTAGGACAGCCATTGCCACTTTCGTATTCTTGATGTTTGCATTCGGGACAGTTCTCCTAAGACATGCCTCACAAAATCAAGGGCACAGACAAATAAATTCCAAACTGTAGCTCTTGAGGCAAGAAAGTCTTATTTTATTTTGGCCAGAGTTAAGAATGGGAATGAGATGTTGTTTGAATGGAATGAATTTATTGAACAGAGTTTTCACTTCGAAACTTTTGAAAGTAAACCATGAACACATGCAAATCTGCAAATTAATTTTGGTATGACAACATAAACTTTTCAGTATCTAAACAGGAACATAAGGTGCCAAAGAACATATGAGATTAAGCAGAATGAGGGAAAGTTGGAGGCAGTGCATCATTAACTAATAGATACTAAATATATTGACTTTTTCTCGCAACTTAAGACAAAAAGTTCTCATCGTACTAGAAGCTGAACTTTACCTGTTCACACCATGAATAAAGACCAAGATGCTGTGGAGAATAGAAGAGTAAAAAAACCCACATAACTCATTAGTGGAGGTTTATGTCCTCATTTTAAAAGAGGACCTGAGAGGTTGATTTACTTGCCCTGGGCTTCCTTAAACTCTGTGAATACACTGCTGTTCATGTATGTTTGTGGACTGCATTCCATGAAGGAAAATGTCATTGCAAGATAGCTAAACACTGACATAGACAATCTAGGGTAGATGAGACATCTTCAAAACATCTTAAAAAGGAAATTAAAGAAGCACTTAGAAAGAATTGGTGTGTATATAGTTGATCTGATCGGGAAGAGTGGGCTTGAGGAGATGCAGCTTGAATTTCACCTAGTACTACTGAGCTAAGCAGGACTAAGAAACATCTATCCTGGGTGCCGGAGCTGAGCACCTGAGCTGCTAGCATGTTCAAAGGGCCTCAGGAAAGCTTTTGGTCTGTGCCAAATAGCACAATCCAAACAATTCCAGGGCATGACATGGATATGAGTGTAGCTTTCCAGGGACTGTTTCTAGAAGCCGGTTTGTATTTAAACACTCTGCTTTGTGATCAATGAGTTTTTCGAGTTCCTTGCATGAGGCACCTATGCTTGAGATATTAACCCTGAAAAAAAGACCAAAACAATAAGTAAGCCTTATTTTTGCATTGAAAAGTAGCAACTTTAAGGCAATGCCTTCGGATAAATCCTTGTTTTTCCAAAAAGCTGATATCACAGAAAAAAATGTGCTGAAAACCTTCCTCTTCATACTTTTCCTGGAAAAATGGTAATAATCATGCCCATTCCCTGATAATTCAATGGAATTGCTTATTCAGATCTTTCCTAAGACTTATAACCTGCTTGTATAGCTCCAGTGTTATATTGCCTGTAACTGTTGTACAAATCTGTATCTTCTTGCAGTAGTTTCTTTTAACGAGAACAAAAGTTGTGTTTATTCACTCAGATCTGACAGCATTGAATGTGTATACATTTGAAATCTTACTTCAAATGCTAATTTTCAGTTTGGCTTTAATTTGGATAGGTGAATGGATAAAACAGTACCTTGAGAGTTGTTTATTTATAGATATTTATAAATAGCTTAAAGCAAAAGACATTAGAAGAAAATAATCTACTGATGTTAAGTAACATTTAGTGTGATGGCTTAGGTAGAAAGTGAATTTTTTCATTTGTGATCAGCTACAAAGTATGTTGTTCCTCAGGGTTGAAACCTGGTAGGTAATATAGAGTAGATGTTGCAAGGGTCAGGATAGGTACAGGGTGGAAAGTATTTATTCCTGTGCATATGCAGTATATTAATGGTACTTATATCAATGTGATAGACACTTGGGAGACATTTATTGAAGGCAAGTTATTCTCTTGTCTCTCTCTAATCCCAAAAACCCTTACTAAGAGGAGTAGTATTGTCTTTTCAAGTGATTTGTCAGACAGGATGGCATTTATTGCATTTCAGATGTTGAATTTGCTAAGAAATTTTTAAAAGGAAAAAAGAATAGCCATTAATCAGAATTTATTTTCTTCTTACATAGGCTGATGTTGGAGATATAAGGAAGTGTTAATGGGAAATTTTGTCCTTTTTTCAGCTATCATTGATAGGATTTTAAAGCCAGTACATAGTGGTTGTGATACAAGAAAAAGTTAAAAGCATTTTCCTTTTCCACAAATGACGAAAACTGAAATTTCTGTTTTTACTTCATGTGTAGTATCTTGTGTTGTAGTGGTGAATGGATGAAAACTCTCAAAATATTTCCTTGTGGTTAACTTCTTGAATTCATATTCCATTCAACTATACATACCATGATGTATGGACACCATATATGACATAATTTGAGTTACAGGGAAAGGAAGCCTGCTTTACTGTGAAGTTGTTGCCATATATATCTGTATGTAGTGTTAGGAACCCAGATATATTCGCATCTTCTAATCTGGATTCTGGTATATTGTAGATGATTTAAATTCATCCAGTTAAAACAATAATTAATACCTGAGTGATGATTTCAAGTTCAAGCAAGTCGCAAAAATCCACTGTTTCTTTTATCTCTTGCTATTCTAAATCAAACACAAATTTCTGCTTGAATTAAAACTGAAATTTTTCTGGCTTCAGCTTCTAGTTATTGGTTCTAACTATGTCTTTTCCCTGAGATTAAGTAGCCTATAAAGCCTGTATTTACCCCCAATCTAACCAAGGCACTGCTCTTTTTGGTGAAAGAAACAGGTTGGACATCTTACTATACGATGCGTTTCTCTACTCATTAAAGAATGTTGCTGGATTTTCTTGGATTTTTCTTTCCTTTTTTTTATAACCCTCTAACACAATACAGAAGATTTAGACAGACACTTGTTAATTATTTTGCTTGGGGAGCTTGATGTTTTATGATTTGTTTAGATAATGGTCTGAGTGTCATATAGCTTTCTTGGACAGAATAGAAACGCAAAAGCTGCACATCATAAAGACCAGAGCTACATGGAAGCTGAATTTCTAGTGGAAAATTTGGGAGATCTTACTATTTTTTGAGTTGAAAGTTCTTAATCAGAATGAAAGACTAGGAACAGACAATTTTTAGGAGGCCAAATTTCCCTATCTTGTTTTTTCCCTCATTTGTTAATTGCTAAAGAAAATGAAAAGAAAATCTAAGCATATTATCAGAAGTCCAGTGGAGGTGACAAATAAGGAAAATGTACTGGTTTGGCAGCATAACTGAATCATCTATTCAATCTATTTTTAATAAGTCCTCAGTCGCATCCTGTGGTATAACATCCTCCTGTTTAAGACCTGAACTTCACGGCAAAAAGCTCCTCTTTCTTGTCCTTGGGTATAGGATCCATTATCTACTCTAGAGCGAGTTATTGAGCATGTAGGTCAGTGGACAGCAGTCAGATGATCTACGTTGTATTTCCCAGTCAGCTAATCAGCCACAGTATGTCCTGCACAAGTCATTTCTCTCTCTTTAACGGTTTTGTAATCAGAAGAAGAAAATGGGCACATATAAGATGTGATGAATAATTCCCGAGGTTGAGCTCAACTCCATTCATTACTAGAAGAACTAAATGACATGTGAAATTAAGTCTGTTGCCCAGAAAAAGATTCTGTTTCTCTGATGAAAAATTAAAAAGCAAGTGAAAGAAATGGCAAACAAAACCAGAACACATGTAAACAGAGTTGTGAAAGGAATGATGAGAGAGATGACGAATAACCTTCATCTACTCAGAACAGCACAATTAGTCATATATACTTGCCCAATAAAATTTGCCTGATACTCTTTGTCTGCAAAACTCATTATGGAGTCAGAAACTATGTGAGTGCTATTTAGATGTATACTACATCATCAACTCTGCTTATACTGTCATTACTGAAATCACTGGCTTACAGGAATCTTTAAAACACCATGAATCTTCTGTATTATTGCAGCACTTTTGAACTCCTTAAGTTGATGGAAAATCTCCTAATAGTATCAGTGAGGTCAAGATTTTATTGTCCAAATATTTTATACTAGGGTACTATTCTATAGATGCAGTACTATGTAAAAGGAACTCAAGTACATATTGCATTTTATCCTTTCAGCCCATTGGTAGAATGGAAACAGTAATTGGCTTAGAAAATTTAAAGCAAGTTCAAGTTAAAGGCCCGAGGTCTACTTGCAGTCTGGTCAGTTAGAAAGGCGAAAAGTACTTTCAAATACTACTCTGCTTTTGATTCTCTTGTCACTTCGTAGCTTCATGAATCTCTTTCTCAAAAAAGTTGCTTCACTCTGCTAGACCTGTTACAGAGAGCTGCAGAAGCTGGGAGAGTAGATCTACTGTCCTGGGGAAACATTGAAGCTGCCTCAGCAATAGTAGACAGGAAGAGAACAGATTGAAGCATGATTTTTTTTTCTTTTTGCTTACCGTATTCCTTTAAATAAAATCTGTTTCCAAAATCACGCTGGAGAAGATTATGATTAAAACTCTTTTCTTCTTCCATGTGTTGCTAAAACCCCAGAGGTTTTATAGTTACCTGGTAGCTGAAAAATCAATGGGTCAGTGGGTTGAACTGGCCTTTACTGGATGGAAAAGATATGTGAAATGCTCAGTACCACTCTCCTTTCAGGTAAGAAGACAACGTGTTGATTTTCTAAAAATGCACTTTCTTAGAACAGGTTTTGAAAGAGGAATAGTCTGATAATAAAAACCAAGAAAACAGAGAGATGAGAGAGGAAAAAAAATAACCATCCTACCAATGCTTGAAGCTGGGGAGAACATTTGAAAGCTATTTTTAGTTGTTTTTCTAGAGTGCCCATCGAAATATTGTTATTTTCTCCATCTCTGGCTTCAAAAGAGAGTTTTGTAATAGTGAAGGCATCCTGTTCCTGGCAGCAAACGATACGCCTATTAAAACAGCTACATCTATGTTTTCTTTCTCTTTCTTTTTTCTTTCTTTCTTGTATTATCAGTGATATTTTTCTATTTCACCTCATCCGTTTCTTAAAGGTAATTACAAAAGACAGAAATCTTTGTGCAACCCTGATTAGTTCCTATTAAATAAGTTACAATTGTGGCCTGAAATAATTGTTTTTTGCAGGAAAACGCTGTTAAACTGGCATAACAGTATGACTAACAGCCCATGCTTGGGGTCATTATATTGTATTCTTGGTAACAATGAAAATTCTCATGTTTTTCACATGTATCCTAACATAATAGTGCTAAGGGAATTGTCCAAGTCCTCAAAACATAGAAATAGAATAAAAGCATCCTGGTTTACATTTATGAATGCACCATAAATCTGTGTAAATGCTTGTGCTTTTAAAAGATGCATGCACAGCATGGGTAAAACTGGGGTAAAACCCATACTTACCTTGCAGTTTTCAATGCATGGATCACTACACAGAAATCTGTGTGTGGTTGTAATATGTTGTTAGTGCAAGAACATATGTTTGTACAGCAAAGCAAGTATAAGTACTCTTCAAATGAAGCACAAGTTTTGGAGATTACCAAACTGAATTGAATCCCAATTACATTAGGATTCCTACCACAAATTTTTGATTTATTGCCTGGATTCTTCCTGCTTAACCGTAGTTTCCAGCTGAAGCACTTGAAGTGCTCACCTTATGCTGTGTGTGCAGAGAGGAGGCAGCTGCAGAGGCAGATTCATACCAGGCAGGCTCTGGAGCACAATCTGGCGCATCTCTCCCTCCCAAAAAGCTGTAGAGGGAGCCAAGAATGATGAGGCCTCTGATTCAGGCAGGTCAGCTAGATGCCCAAAGCTGGAGTAAGTGCAAGTACACTGAGGTCTCATATTGGATTTTATCAGTAATAACCTTTATCAGAATAATTCAGAGAACTGCTTGACCTCTTCTTTATGATTAATGTTCTTGTTCTGGTTTCGGCTGCCGCCCGCAACAAAAGCGCCATGCGGCCGCCCCTCCCCCTGCCACGGTGCGAGGGAGAATGGAAAGAAACAGGCAGAAACCGGTGGGTCGGGATAAGGGCAGTTTAACAG
>Ga0181612_117870_pt1 | contig 19025 bp, 16 predicted proteins | sample HoacroProtozoa21_FD_119630 | JGI IMG/M metagenome (GOLD analysis project Ga0181612, IMG submission 119630) | Hoatzin crop microbial communities from Cojedes, Venezuel. Combined Assembly of Gp0051906, Gp0051904, Gp0051908 | reverse complement strand
TACCCTACCCTACCCTACCCTACCCTACCCTACCCTACCCTATTCTATTCTATCCTATCCTATCCTATCCTATTCTATTCTATTCTATTCTATTCTATTCTATTCTATTCTATTCTATTCTATTCTATTCTATTTTATTTTGTTTTCTCAAACAAGTGGAAGTCATATCTTGCCAACAGAACCTACCTGGCCAAATCACCTTACATGAGGAATTATTGATTTTTGGTAATTAGCAAAGACGTGAAATACTGACTCAGAACTGATGTTGATCTCTGTGGTGAATGTAACAGTATGCTTTTTGTGTGGTCACATGATTACCATGAAAGTGTTATTCTCAGAAAAGCATACATTATGTGGAGTACATCTGCATTTTTGATCCTCTGGTGAATAATCTACAGAATTCTTTGCCTTGCAAGCTGCTATGCACTGTAGAGCCACTGCTTAAATTGGTAACCTTGAATTTGTAGGCCAAGAAAGTGCAACATCTTACCACAACCAGCACCATCTCCTACAGTGGCAGATCCTGTCAATGGAAGCATATGCAAATCTTCCCCTTCCACTTAATGAACTGTGCTTCTGGAGGAAAAGATATTGAAACCACTGTGGGTCATACTAGACCTGTGCAGTTCTGCACAGGAACCTGTCTGCCTATGGAGAGTCTGAATACATTGCAGTGTTTGACAACTGTCTCCATTCTTCTTTGTCAGCTTTTGATATGAATAGTGCCCCCTCTCACATCTACTGCTGTCTTCTGAAGGCTAGGTAGTATAACAGGGCAGTTGCCACTCATCCCTGGTACTGCAACAAGACTATAGTAACAAGCAGCACAAGCTCATTCGTGCATTAGATTTCAACTTGACGTGAGATGTAGAGGTTAGGAATGAGGAATATATGGGGCTGAATGTCCAGCCAAAGGTGTCTTTGGGTGCAGGACACTTGTATGCAGAGACCTAGAAGGACATACCACTCTTTCATGCTGTGCATGATGCAGCTCTGAGGGCATGCACTTGAGGTGACTTAGTAGAGTGGATGATGAAAACGGGGTTAGCAGATCTGGGTACACAAGCCTGAAAATGTGGACCAGGGTGCACTCTTTGCAGGAGATGGAGCCCAGGAATTGCACTGTCAACCACACCAAAAATCCCCATTAAGGGACTAACTCTAAGACATTCCATAATGTAATCAATAATAATAATAATAATAAATCTACCTGTGTATTAAGATATTAAGCAACTTTGTAATTATTACCATACCCGTTAAGTGGACATAAAAATAATTTCATTTTATTGACTTCATTTTGTCTGATTTCAAGACATGCAATTAGGTCTTGTCTTTTTCACAATATGTAGTTATGAGAGTAAAAGCACGTGCGAACTCTATAAAATTCTCAGGATGAATCTCTCCTTCCATGTAGTCTTAGAGAGCATTTTACATGTTCTGTTTTCAGAAGAACAGACTGTGTCTGCTTGTATGGGTCCTAATGGGGCAAATACTTTGGCAAAGCTTTTGATTCACCTGACTGAATAGATCTGTAATTTTTATAGAAAAGTTTCAAAGCTGGAATGGTAAGTATGTTTTTTAGTGAAATGGTCAAAAAAATTGTTCTAAACTCTTAAAATATACTTATCTATGTCTTGTGTGTTATCTGAAACTCTTAGCATCAAACCCTCACTGATATGGACAATGCAATTTCATACCCAGAAATCAGTGTTAAATCTACTCTGGGAGTGACATTTACCAAACTCTGTCTCAGACTGTTCTTGTTTATAGAAGCAAGATTGCATCCTTTCTGCACTTATTCTTTTTTTATCTAGGAAAAGTAGCATTTACCAACATTATTTCAAGTGTTTACAATAAAGCTCTTTAGTAGTAACTTCAGCATTTCCTAATCACACAGATCCCATCTGAAAACAGAAAACATTCTAACTTGCTTTAGTTTTATTAGCTATTGCCATTCAGAAACATTTGGTGGTAAAGAAACCTCTGTGAACTGAAGCTCCAACATCTGGTTGTCTAAAGCAAAAGACTTAAACTGAAGGTGTAAATTTGTATTTTGCTGTTTTGTAATTTTTTGGTATGAGATCAGTGGAGGGTGTCTAGTAAGTGACATTTATCACTGTTTTCTATTATAGGGTGCCTGGAAACTTCAGGAAAACATTATCAGTGAATGCATATGCGTATAGTAAAATAAATTGGTACATGCTTTATATTATAACATTACTTTTGCTTTCATACATTTCCAGTGCCTTAATCAAAGATATGCCTTGGAATTATATTAAACATATCCAATACAAGTACAATGTACACTTTTACTCTGTGTATCCCAGGATTAAAATCCAGATCAGGAGATATATTATAAACTGCTCAGGGCTGGATCCTCCTCAGCCTCTTCATTCCAGTGGGAAATTTTCTATTAAATTCATAAGGCTTTGGATTCAGGTCCTTATTGTCTTTTTAGCTTTTGCCAGCCAGGAATAAGTTTCTTATTCAATGGTAAGCAAAATTATATGTGCTGAGATTTGAGGCGCTCTTTAGGTGGGAAACCTGCCTCTTGATGGTCCAGAAGCCACTTGATCCTATTCCTGGGTTGACGAAAGGCCAAAGTAATTATCAGATTTCATACTGACTTTTCATCACAGTGCAAAAGCTGGTCCATGTAGTTCCATAGTTTACTAATGGGGAAGCTAGTAATTGATGAATCTGTTTTTTTCAGCTGAGGTGTCTGCATGTGTGTTGCACAGAATATACAATAAACAGTTTTGTGACACAATTAGCTAAAGATGGAACAAGAAGTTGGACTACAATCCAGACATTTCTTAACTATGCTAACATTGGAAAACTAATGAATATAGCTGTACAGGGACTTTATTTTTCTCCCATTGGTGTCAACGTCAGTCTTCATTGCAGCACAAAAGGTCTATACGCTTCTTGTCTTGTAAGGCCAAACATTTGGAGGAGGCCGAGACATAACTGTGGTTCTTTGGAGCTGCAAAGAAAAGGGGGTATGGTCTCATAAAAACTTGAGACAGTCATTAAAATAAATATTCCACATAGCAAATAAAAATATTTGAGGTTTTTTAAGATGTAAAAATACTGTGGTTTGGATTTCTTTTTTTTTTCATAAAACTTGATATTGCATGATTGAAATGTATGTGGAAATAAATTGGTTTCAGCAGTCGTGGTCTCCATTTGAATAACAAAGAAGAAATACTAGAGTGCTTGATTTGAAGCAATTTTCTTCTCTGAAATTGTCAGGGAAGGGGAAGGAGTGAGACAGAAACAATTCGACAGTGTTATGTTCTTATTACTGTTTTCCTGATGGCACAGATATGAATTAAACTGAACCTAGGGAAACATTAGAATGTTTTGATTCTTGTGTTCTCTAAACCTAATGTTGCTATTTTATCATATGAAAGTTTAATGCTGCTTTCATCTTGGTGTCAAAAATAGGACAGTACTTTGCTGACTGACGTAACTGTAAATTCACTAAGATCAGCTTTTGTGTTAGAAATAAATAAAGGGTGGAAAACTCAGATGATCCACAGCTCCTGCAGATCTTTTTTGGGTCAGCCAATTGTAGATCTCTTTTGGTTTAACTTCAGCACAGAGGGATTTTTTTGTTTATTTTGGTGACGTGTAGTAAGAAAACAAAAAATTTGAGCCTTATTCTACCAATATTATATGTAGAGAACACCCAGAGGCTGTCTACAGCACTTTCCCAAGATGAGATGATAAAGAGATTGGCAGGACGAACTAGATGATCTAATGAGTTTTTCTTTTTTCCTGTCTATCCTCTATTACATAAATTTAAAGAAGAAAGATGCTGACACATTTGTCCCTTTGGCCAAAGTTTTGAAGATGTTGGAGTGATTGCAAATAGCCTCTGTTTAACAGAGGTATCTCTAATTCAGATTTCAGTGCTTTTTTTGCAGGAATTTTGCTGCAATGAAAAGGGAAATCATAGGCAATGAAAAGTGTAGATTTCACTGCATGATGTAAAATATTTAATTTAAAGCTTTCCTACCCAGGAACTGTGGGAAGAATGTATATAAGACATCAGAAGAATGTGTCCATTGCAATATAGCTGATAATGATAAGATCAGGTTGTGAATATATTTCAGTTCTTGACAACTAATAACATTCTTATTTTTATGATGGAAAAGGCTGTGAAAGGCTAATATCTAAAGCATTACAATATTAAAAATGGCAATAATAAGAATAATAAGTTTGCTAAAATATGTACTCCCATGCTTACTTTTATTGAGGAGTACTGATGTTGGGAAATCCTTTCTTAAAACATTTTGTATACTCATTTAGCTGTGAAGTAAAATTAAATAAGTGACAATCAGAACAGGGATTCCTTACTTGTTTAAGCAGTCACTTGTTATCTTTGAAAAAATTACTTGGTAACTCATGATATAATACTTTGGAAAAGATACCTTTTTTTCAATATACGAGCCTTCAGATTTTACGTGGTAGATTAGTCTCGGACATTTCAAATACTCTCGTATAACACATTCTTCTCTTTTGATGACCGTGTCAAGAACATGATTGCTACAACATACATCCATGAATAGATGGTCAGCACAGCAGGCAAATGCTAGGACTATAAGACAAATGATAGGTATAAATTATTTGCAAGCTCAAGTAACAGCAATTTGACTTTTTATGAGCCTGTAACAATGCCCCCAGAGACGAAAGTGTGAATTTCTGTAGATCATTGCATTTTCATGGCCTTGGCATTAAGTAAAGGTTGCAGCTCTAGGTTTTGAATTTCCCTACTCATAAATAAGAGCCATTTTGTTTTTTATGTCTGATTTTTGCATGAAATATGTATATTCTAATCCTTGCTGAGAAGTCTTCAAGGAATAATAGTGGAGGCTTTTTGGTATAAAATTTCATCTCACATTCTTGCAGAAACTGTACATCTTTGGTGTTGAAGTTGCAGCACCTATATCAAGGGCTTGTGTATCAAAGACATACTCTTCTGTATTCTAATGTTTAACAGTTTGCTGATCATGACTGACAGGTTTACAGAGCTAACATGTTCTAGAGTTGTGGGTGATTTATTCCAGAATAACTCAGGCAATTCAGAGAATTTAGCTGCTGCAGTCTTCCTTCGCACCACAGATAACAAATGTTTATTACAATTGATTTCATTCCCTTTAAGATTCTTCATTAGAGAAGGGACTTCATCCTTCAGTGTCCTCAAGTAACAGTAACAGGTGCGTCCAAATACTCATTGAAGAAATACAGAGAAAGGTCTGTTAGTTAACCTTTGTTAAGTTATAGTTATTGTTACTTGCATTGGCAGAGCTTTTTTTCTTTCCCTTTGTTGAAATGACAGTTCATTGCTAAAGTTCCCTTACAGAGCCTGTATAAAGAGCTCATGAGACAAAAAAAATGCCAGGCATGATGAAAGCGGGAACAATTCTTACAAGAAGACAAGCTATTTGACTTAGATGCCACAAGCCTAGTAAAGGTGAGATCACGGGAAAGAGTGAAACTCAGGCCTGAAGTAGACATAGGTCCTATTTGTTTTCAGTATTTTTCTTTACACTGGCACTGAACTTGGCCTCCCTTATCTCCACCACAGATTGCTGTGATGTATATTTAGAAGAGCAAAAATATCCAGAAGAGCTAACTGTAGACACTCAGTTGAAATCTTCTGATCCGGATTGTTTGAATTATTCAGTGGAAATTAACTGCTTTCTTGTTATTTACATTACTGCTTGTCTAGAGGCCCTAGGAAGTCTAAAACTCTAAAGTGCTAGATCCTGTATGGAATATAATAGCAGGCAAACAGCTGAAGACCTGATGAAACAGGCGGGTAAAAAAACAAGGAGCAGATGTGGCACAGAAATGGGTGTCAGTCTTACAACTAGAAATTTGCATGCCCTGGCTATTTCATTTGATAAAATAAACCAGTCTCACTCAGAAGCCTCCGGCTGGCAGATTTGGATATGGATAGTCTTTATTCCCGATCTTTAGCCCTCTCAGAAACAAATGTATTTCAATAAAATTGTCCTATGAGTGATTTACCTGATCTTGAGCTCACATACAAGAGTGGGTAGATATCTACAGCTTTATCATATGAACCGATTATTCCATCTCTCAGTAGAGCCAGGTGTCAGAAATTGCACACCCAGAGCCACAGAATTGCAGAACAGTGCTTCCATCTGGAAATCATACCTAAATGTAAGGATATTACTGACACAGTCAATATATGTGGGTTCTCTTACACATGCGTCTTTCTTGTCTGTGCCACAAAGCAAGTAGCAACCTGGGTGTGTGACCTAGGAACTTTAACAAGCATCTGCTTTTGTTTAAAGGTTTCTAAAAAAGCTTCTCACACAGGTGATTACTCCTTCTTAGCAGGGAGGGGAAACTACTATCTTACTGAATTCCTGGTTTCAGTTCTTAGCTAACTGAAAAAAAGTGTTATTTTCTTCTCTCGTGTTCAAAGGTAAGTTTGCTTTGAGGAAATGAGAACTGAATTTGAGTCACTGTGGGGAACAGCTCCAAAGAGAATAGGGTGAATATCTACCCCCAGTAAGCACTGGGAGTAAGTAGAGAGCTTAAGAAGGTTCCCAAAACACTATTCACCAAAGAAGGCTGTGTCTGAAAGGTCAGGATGGTTTTGGGTGGGATGATTCTGGCCAGATATAGATGCCTATGATCTATGTTTATGTCTGGGTTAGTCACACTAGACTCTTTTTGCAGTAAGAGAGAAACAAGTATGTTTTCATCCATGAATCTCCGTTACCAACATAAAAGTCTGGAAGAGGTCAGAAGAACCACATCATAAAAGCACCAATTTATCTCCATTGAGTATAAAGGCATCCTAGGGTAACTAGTTCGGATGTGGCATGTGACACCATAGGTACGTTAGTTTGATTGAGATGAGTTGTGGTAAAGGTGAAAGAGATTAAATAAAAATTACCAGAAATCAGGCTTATGTAGAGCTAGAAAAGGAATTGTAAAGAGAAAAGAAAAAGGTCTTTAGCAATGTATGTGTAGATATCTATTTTTTATATACATGAATTTATATTAGCATGTGTTGAAGAGGGCAGAGATTCAGATGAAGTATGTTAGGCCATTTGAATATTTGTTTCATCCAAAGAAGGGCGAATAGACTAATCAAATTTGGCATAAGCAAAACTGAGAGGAAGTAAGGTAGCTGTCCTAAAGTACATCCAAACAGTAAAGACAAGAGAGAGAGAGAAAAGTTATTTATGCTGAAGGACAAAGTAGGAAACGGAACATTGGAGTAGAAACAGTCCACAGAGAAACTAGAGAAAGGTTTCTAATTATTACAAGGATTAAACTGAGGAAGACTCTCTGGAATTACAAACCTACCTAGTTTAAAGTTTAAAATACCTGACAGATTTATTAACAACTTTACATAATGTGGGTTTCCTTATCATACTAAAGGATTGAAGCTGATCCAGTATTAAACCTTGGTTTGTTTTAAGTTTTGTTTTTATTTTAGGAGCTTTCTGGCTGAAGGATGTTGTAAGAAAATTACAGCCGCTGTTAAATATTCCTCAGACTCCATTATTTTTATAGCGCTTCTGCTGTTTTTTGTTTTGTTAAGCTTTTGAGAGCAGGCTACCCAAGAGAAGGAAGCATTTTTTTCGTTTCGTCTTCCACTTATCCCTGTGCAATAATACAAAGGCCAACTATCGTACAGACTGTATGAGATTTGTACCCGCTTTGACCACAGTGGCTGAAGAACTTTTTGACAATGCATGGCTTAATCTCTAATTACCTCTTCTGCAACATACCTTCTCTCTTTTGAGGGAAACCTTAGATTTTGTTGGTAAAAAAAATAAATGTTTAGGTTAAATCTATTTGTGTTAGAAAATCCCCTTTAAGTAGGATTTGGATTTGGAAAAGGATTGAGCATTTCTAGTTGAGTTTTTAAGACAGTGCAGAGTAACAGAATTCAGAATTAGAAGGTAGATATGGAAACTTGTAAATTGGAACCTAGTATATCTGTTCTACCTTCAGTATTTGTAGTTTGGTATCTCTTCTAACATTAGAGATTGCAGATAGGTCTTCGATTTTTCCACTGATTTCTCCGTAGGAGTATACAAGCCCTATCTAAATTTTAAAACAGGTCTCTGGCTACTCAGACTGCCCTTCAGGTAAGAAGAGATAAAATGTTTGAGCATGGTTATCATCCTGTTCTCACAGTTTATCACCAATTCCACTGCCAGGGCCTGTTCCAAATCTTTCTCAGGACCTGAAGGAAGATCACTTTGAAGAGAGTTCAGATCTCTTTTCTTCTATGTCCAAGCATGTCCTTGGTCAAAACAAAAGCTGTCTGGGTCTGAATTAAAATATGTTGATAAAATTTAAGTTTTTCTTTGTGGCTTATTACTGAGCATCATGAATTTTCAGATTTAGCCAGTTTTGACTTACAGTGTCCCTCCTAACCATCTGAAGCAGCAGGCAGCCTTGCTGAGGACACTGTTGCAGGTGATGGGCTAAGAAATGTGGTGCTCCTCAACTTCTACTTGTCACAGTGTCTCAGGATGCTTCTGTCCCATGGTGACACCCCAGGATGGCTGAACTAGAAGGATGGATTGTTCTCTTGGTTTTGCTTAGCAGTTGCAGTTAGCTGGCTTGTTGGCAGTCTTACAAATGTCAGTGAAGAACTTCCAAAACAGCTTTGCCCTCTGTAGAAAAATAGCATGGGCTGAGGCCTCCATGCTGGTGTCCCTTCAGCCCTTTCCAGCATCATTTTCTTCCTTGTGAAGGGGCTTCCTTTTGGGGAAAGGAACACAGCTATTCAATACCATGTTTCTGGGCATATCAGCAATTGAAAAGACCCCTGTTCTTGTGAAATGCTTTCCTCCCCGTGGATGCAGTTGAAACGTCATCGCAGCTCCAGAATTCACAGTAAGTTTTGTTGAGGATCAGCCAATCGTCCTGCATTTTCAGTCAGCAGCATGAGTTTTTAAAGCTGTTAAGAGCGTTAGGACTAATAAATTTCCCAGCTCTTCCTCAGGCACCTCCATCAGAGTCTTTGGTCCTAATCCAGCAAACTGTATAAGCATACGGTTATACGCGAGTGGAAGAGCAGCATTGCTGGAACTACGTACAGGTCCAACATTGAGTAGAAGTGTAAATTCTTTCCTGAACTGAAAGTTCCTGATGAAGCAACTCCTTAGTTCACTCATATTATCATTACAGCCTGATTTAGGGGGATAGAGCAGCTGTACTGTGTATGTCTGTGGTGCACAGACTCGAGGCTCGGAGCACAGAGATCATGTAGCACAGCTGGAGGGAAGCAATGATTCTTCCTCATTTTTTCCTCAGACTGTTGGAAAAAGAACACTTTGAAAAGGGGGGAGATTATGTTCTTTTTGACACAGTATATTTTAAATAGCCAGATTTAAGCTGTTAGTGAATAATAACGATAAACATCTGCAAGTTCATGTAGCAAGTACACATGTAACTTCTTAAATTCATTTAAGATAAAACCATTCTTTTCCTTTAATTTGCTGCTCTAGTGGTACAGCCTTTGCAGACACATCGCTCTTCTGCTATCTACCTTTCAATGGTGTTTAACATTCTGCACATTTTCCTTCCTGCTGCTATTAGCTGAGGCATAAAAGGTTAATACCTCTAATTGTACCTCACATGTATATATATACATATATTTATATCTATATATGCCACATCTCAGCTTTGCTGCTGGTGCCAAGGAAAATGTTGGATTCTATTCAGTTTTCTTCATATTCATTTTCCTGCCCACTTAACAAAATTACATTGAATGAGCTGTGGGAGAAATTCACATCAACGGGCCATGTAATGCAATTTCTGGTATATATGCAGGAAGAAAAAATCCTACATATTCTTTCATTTCTGTCAAAATCAATCAAATTGTACTGAACTGAACATAATCTCTTAAAAAAAAAATCGCCCGGGCATTTCCAGTGAAATAAGCCTCTCTTACATGGTAACATGCACATATTTAAGAGGTCTCTGTTTTATTTTTTTTTAATCATGCCTAATTAGTTTTTTTTTAATCACCCACACAACTAAGGCTCTTGCCTGCATAATTTATGACATAGAGGGGCCGGTGTCAGAAATCAAATGTTGTAAATTAAAAATAACAAGTTTGAGACTAGTGATTCAATTAAAACCCTAGAAAACATTGGATTATGCATAATTGAGAGCTTGTATGCAGAGATGCATGTCATGCTTGTCAGCTTGGATGGGAGGATTGGATTGGAGCTGTCAAGAGCATTTAAATCAACTCAGTAAAAAAATTAGAAAACAAAGATGATATTTATTATTAACTTCCAGTGTTCAAAAATAAACTTAGAGGTATTCAAATTGAATGCTTAGATGACAAGGCTTTATTTATAGCAGAAGTTATAAAACTCAGTAATAACCCTAGCTGGCACAGATGTAAAGATACTACTGTGCAGCTGAGCTGCAGCCTACAGTGTGACGATTCAGTGGTTGGCCCTGAATCAGATTCAGCTAATAGAAAGCTGTGTTGGAAGAGAAGAAATCCAGATTGTTGAAGGGAGCCGTGAATGACCAAATCTTTATTTTTCTTCTCCGTTTCTTCCCCTTCCTTTCTTCCTCCCAGAGACCAATGATGCTCCGTGAAATACTTTGTGACCTCTGAGAATATGTGAGACCATCCTGTGGAAAGGCTGACTTGTGCTGGTGACCCAGCTCTGCAGGACTACATTTTACTAGCTGGTAATGCTTCTTGGGAGGAATAGCTGAGGTCTGAAGATTAACAACATCTTTCCACTTCAGCCGCACATCCCAGAGTCAGTTCCAAACTTTATTTGAAATTGTTAAATCAACGATAAATTGGGCTGTTGGGAGTGAATATAAATCAGTCACAAAAAAAGAGTTTTATTTTAAAAAACCAGACTAGTTCGTAATGATATGGCAGTTTGGATGACTTGAGACCTTGTTGCAAGGTACCTAGAAATACTGAATGTTTGTAACTTTTTTCCTTTAAACAGACTCTTCCCTGGTTCTCTTTCAGCAAGTCTGAAGACATGAGATTCCATCTTTTTTTTCCTGAACCTTCAGTAATTCTAGGTTTGCCAGTGTACCCTGTTCCCTATCAGGATATCTCATATCGAACATAACAGGAATGCAAAGAGATTGCCACCAGCTTTAGAAAGTTTTAAAACATAAGACTCAGTGAAGCGATACCTGAGAGCGATGATGCCAGCCTTTTTAATGTTTTGCAATGCTTAAACCTAAATATAATGCTAGCAAAAAATTGTTGCCTCAGGAAAGGCAAAAAAAACCTTCAGACAGTGGAGAAAACTATACGAAGAGTTAAATTCTTCTCCTTTGGTACACCGCTAACTGCTGACGTCAACGGGATTTGCAAATGCACATCTGAGAGTGGAATTTGGCCATGAGTGAGGTGGAAAAATGATTGATGACTGCCTAATGGCGGAGGAGTTGGATCAACAGAATCACGCAGTGATTCAGGAAGTTGCTCAGTTTACCCTCAGCAACTTTCTATCAATTTCCCTTGAGATCTCAGTGGCAGGTGGAGAATCTCAATAAACACAAGCACCTCTTGGTACCCAGTTACCTCAGGTGAACATTAGCTCCACACCGTGCCATTGGGAACAGCTTTTTGGGTGCCTGGCGGTGAAAGGAATGCACCACAGAGGTGAGCCTGGGCCTCCTTTCGCGTAGCTTATGCAGGGGATGCACACCAGCCAGGGATTTATTTAGGCAACTTCCAAGGATTCTAGCGGGAAATACATAGTTAAAGCTCCCTAGTGAATCTCGAGGTAAGATTTTAGTGGTTCATTTTTTTAAACCTCAATTGGCAATTCCAAATCTTTGCGATACTAAATTCCTCTTATAACCTACGATCACTTGGTAGCATTTACATATACTATCTTTGTATCTCTTTCATCATCTTTCTTTGATGTTTTATTAGTTACAAGGCTTAGCCTAGAAAATCCTGTGCATTTCTCTTTACTTAAAAATATTAAAATGTGAAAGATTTTAATTTAAGCCATTCTGAGAATTCTCCAAATTGTAACAAGACTATAAACATGAGCAGGAGAGTTATGTAAGCAGAAGAGATGAAGCAGTGGTGTATGCTTTCTACTGTATTAGAAACTGGAGCTTTATTCCTGAAAGTTCAAAATATTACAATATTTTTCCATTCATATAGGCAAAATCAGGTAAATGAGAAAGATGTGGAAGTAACAGATCTGCAAGTGCCTTCAACGCTGGCCTAGCTTTGCTCTTATTAACCTCTCTAACAGTTTTCTTGTAAGCTTCAATGAGAATAGAGCTCAGCCAGAGTCCCTCCATTTATTAACTCTGGTGTCTGGGGAAGGATCAAACTTTTGCTGTTTTTTGGAGGAACTGCTGGTGTCATTAAGTTAATGGGTAATACTCAAAAAAGTTAAATTCCATTTCTGTTAGAGCACAACCATCTACCAGAGTTCCCAACTAGAAGACAAGCAAGCCCTTTTCTTCTACACAAAAAAGAAAATGCAAGTATTTCATTTGAATTGACTTTCTAGACTTCAAGGAGTGGAAATTAGAGACCATTTTTGCAGGCGAAAGCATTAATCATTAACACTGTTCACTGTCATGGGACTATTCTCTTTACATCTTCTACACTTCTACTTCCCACAGAGACTAAGAGCTTTTGTGTTTCCCTCAAGGACTAAATCAAATAGAGGGGTACTTTAAAAACTATTCTGACAATTTACGTCTGAGTAGATGCACCCCACAAAAATACCCAGCAAAAAAGCCTGAGCATAGATTTCTAGAATGAGAAGGTAGGAAGCAGACTAACATGTTGAAAGCTGGATGTGGATGACAAAGGTTTATGAAAACAGGAATGAAATACTGGGTCTTTGAAGTAGATGGGAGTTTTTACACTTTATTCTCTGAGATTAAGACTTCACTCCTAGCCCTTGACATCTCTCCTCTACTTTCTACCACTTTCACTGGTTCTGCAGATCATATGCAGATCCATGCAAAGGAAATAAAACTCAAAACCATGTGACTTCTGCATATGTTAGAGACTCATTAAAGTTCTTCAAGTTGTCCCTGACTTAGTTTTTGCTTTTGGTAGAAGCTGCACAGGGCTTCAAGGGATGAGAAGTGCGAGAGAATACAGGGCTTTCATTTGGCGAAATGGCAGATCACATGTATGTATGGTTGCACGGACCACTGCCTAGTACTGCATGACTGTTCTTTCTCTTCAATGGGATCCCCAGGTCTGAGTTAGATACCCTGACTCTGCATGCAGTGTGAGATGAGTTAGGACTTGGAAATGTTTTCCACAAAATCCACTGTGCTGTATAGGCAGCCCTGTAAGATAACCACTTAAAGAAAGTGTGTGTAAGCCCTTGCCTCAGCTTTCAATTCTCTCCTTGAAGAAGAGATCTACACCAGCTCCTAAACACAAACTCCTGTGGAAGAAGACATGATAAAGCCACCGTGACTGTCCAAGAGCACCTAATCTTATGAGATCTGTGTTTGAATTCTCCTTGGATGCAGGGGTCTTTCACAGTCTGGCCAAGCACTTTCGACTGTAGCCTGCAGTACTAAACAAAGCAGAGAGTGTGGGTGGGCTCTCTCCTTCTGTAGTTGCATTTCTCAGTAAACCTGAAACTATACTGAGACCATTGTGTGGAGCTGCGTCTTTCCAGCATGTAAGCAGTGCATTTGGACTTGATCTAACATCTTATACCTGTGCATCCCACTATGACTCCAAAACAGAAATATTCTTTGGTTTCTGTTTTGTGTCCTGCCAGAGTGATGGTTTTATGGTGTAAATCTGAGGGCACATATTGCTTGCCTTGGACAGTGTCATGAGGAGGACATGGGCATGTGTAAGGGTGCAAATGTCGCAGAGGCAGTGACGAGGGATAGTACATTGCTTTGCATGGGCTGGAAGAAAACAGGCCTGGTGCAGTGTTGCCTATACTTCTGTTTGAGAGTGTGCAGGCTGACTCCAGAACTGTATGCAGGCATTGCCTGGTGGAAAGGTACTAGGAGGGGTCCAAAGCAGAGTCAGGAAGCACGTTAATAATAAAGCAATGTGGGCTATGCACAAAGTCATTCCTTTGACCTCTTAGCTAGCAGTCCAGGCATATCCTCAGCAACTGGTGAACAGCAAGTTTCAGGATGCCAGTTATGCATAAACATGAGCCAAGTCTAAGATCAAAACTGAGGTATATCAGGGCACTTGCAGAGACACAAGTTGTATGTTTCCTGCAGAAACTTTCAGGGAAAGAGTGTTGCTTGGGTGTGATCAATGCCAGCTGGGTCAAGTGGCAGCTTAATGGAGTTTTTCAGGGTTGCAATTCGGCATACAGACAAATTAATTTTTTCTTAATTTCTGCTAGACACACCTACCTGTCTTTCTGGATGTGGTCTCACATATCTAGAGAACATTATTAGCAGAAATTTACATGCCATGGGAAGACAAGTATCTTCCCCTGGGTTGAGGCAGCAGATCAGCTGGGGTTTTGAAGGTCTATATTTTGGACTTAGATATTTACAATGGCTGTTAGACTCCTAATTCTTTTCATGGATCTAGGCCATAGCATGCAGACAAAGCTTGGTAGAGTCAGCTGAATTTTTTCTTAGAAGTTTTGGGTTTCTTTGAAGCTGAAACTCACAATGGAACTAATTATAACTCAACTGTAGTTGTCTGCCTAATGCCTTACAATATTCTTTTTTGAGACATTCTGTACAATTATTTTTATACTTTTTAAAATGTGGCATCATGTTGTATATATATAAATTAAGACTGTTTATGATGAATATGATTTCTAATGTTGAATGGTAGGTGTAGAATTTTATCACAAAACAAGATTTTTTTTTGTTGAAAAGCTTAAATTTCTACTGACCATTAAAGAAAAGAAGTATGAAGAGCCAAAACCGTCAACAGTGTTTCAACTAGCTCATGTTGGTCATAACGAATTAGTGAAACATATTACCTAAGAAGTGTAATTAGTGATGCAAACTTCTGTATAGTAACTATGTATCTTAATAACTTAACATCTTAGTAATAATACACTAAACCCAAAGATTTCTGATCAAAGCATTCAAAAGCCGTGAAGTTTGACTGCATGATTGCTAGATTTTAGGATCAGTAGGAACTGACACAATCATGCAGTCTGCCCTTAGGTACTCAGATGCTCATCTGGCAGACCATGAGAGAGAAATTCCCATTTTGTGGCTGTACTTGCTATGAAAAGTGTGCATCCAAAAGATTGCAGGGGAACTACTTTATCAGAGGAACCAACTTAAATGTTAGCAGACTGCTAGCTTGCCCCTAATGATTAGCCTGAAATCACTGTATTGCATTAACTGGGAAGCTTTTCTTCCTAGCAAGCTACAATGCAAGGCTAATGTGATATAGGAAACAAAGTATTAACCTTTATACTAATTTGATTTTTCAAAAGACAATGAAAAATTAATCTAGTTGTATAATGTTGAGGAATTAATGGGGGCTGCCCCGTTTCATAAGACTTGATTAAAAAGAAAAAGGAATGGTGTGATGAGAAGCACAGAAGTTAGAAAAGAGGAGCCCTCGGTAGCAGGAAAATGAAACAAGGGTTTGAAAATACAGGTTCCAAAATCCCAAATCATCCAAAAAAAAGTAGTAAGTGAATCCTCAAAATACAGGATCAAAAAAACATCAAAGCAAGCACATATACACAGCCAACAATTAGAACAGTATTAATTAGCAACAATGTTCTTTAATCTATAAATAATAAAGTGATCAAAAGGTCCCACAGAGAGGTGTATAACAATACATAGAATTTTAGAGTTGTAGGTCAAAAAGTCTATTTAAAATCCCTGTAGTTAATTCATATGTTCAGATTTAAAGCCCTGTTTATCATTTAGTTGAGAGATCACTCCGAGGTGGAAGAGATGTCAGTATCAGACCCAGCGCCTCAGAAACACTGCATTGCATACAACGAAGAAACTGCAGTCAATCTGTACTTCTTTGCAATGACGGAAAAAGGTGCAGTAAATAAAAAACTACAGTAAGAAAGAACCTATGTTTTAGAAGAAACTTCACACAGGCACTAGGACAAGGAATCTACACAACATATCAGGAGTGAGCTGTGCCATCAAACTGAGCTATGACTGGTGACCATAGAGCTGTAACAACCCAAAACATAGATATATATATGTCTATATATCACGCTATATAATAAGCCAGGGCACTTAGAAATATTCTTGATCAAGTTGCATTAAGAAGTTTAAGTAATTGAACCACATGATCTTCTGATGAGCTAAGTTAATATTGTTATCTCCATTTAACAGTTGAGTCAACTGAGGTAGACAGGTTAAATGAATAATGGAACGTTTTTTCCATAATTTATAAGATTTTCAGAATCTTCAGAATATTTGTCAGATATAAGAAGCTAACCTTTATCAGAGACATGGGTGACCACCACCTTTCATCTTGGTGATTAATTTACCTTTAACTACTGTAATAAAGTTTAATGTGCAACAGCTTCATGCTGATGCAGTGCTTGTGACAGATCATTACAATCAATATCTCTTGGAAAGTTTAATGTTGTTTTACTACTGGCTGCATGTATCCTTCAACATCTGCCTCCAAAACTCAAAAGCCCTTTAACAATTCAGTTTTTCTTTCCATATATTATGGAGTAATTGATTCTGTATTCTCTTTAGATTGGTCATCAGGGGGCCTGGCCCATACAGCCTTCTACTCCCAAGTTTTCTTAGGCCAGTGGTCCCATATACATCCAAAAGATTGTATTTCTCTGTTGGGAACACCTCAAGGAGTTAATATAGAGCTCTTCCCCCGTACCCCCGTTAGTTGCAATGCATTTCTCCTCAGCAAAGAGAACTTCAAAGTGCTCTAGCTTGCAAAAATATGCTGCCATATAGTAACTGAAAACTTTCTTCTCTTTATGTTTTTTCGATATCTTTCTTTTTGTGTGAAGTGTAATATAGGAGTATATATCCCTTTTGTCATCCAGACGCCTTTAACTTTTTTTTTAGATGAGCATCCTTTTAGCTTATTTGAGCCTAGAATTGTATTAGCTGTCTTTTGCCAGAAAAAACATCTCGCTTCCTATCAAATTCATAAAAGCTCCTTCACCACTGCATAGAGTGCAACAAGTGAATCTCCTTGTAGACACAGATTTAATTTGCTCAGCTGCTAAGTAGTTTTGGGGGTTGTGGCTCCATGTTTCTGTTTTCTCTGTGGTGAACCGTATGCAAGCTCTAAATCTTGCTACTTAACGCTGCTCACTCATGCACTCAAAACCATTAACGCTGCATCTCAATAGTAACTTCAATATCAAGCAGACACACAAGAAGAAACAAATTAGCTACAAATTTATGTTTGCCAATAACATGCACTGAAAAGAGTGCTGAGCAACTTTTGGCTGTGGCCTTTTCCACTTACATTGCCTAGAACTCATCCCTGAAGGTGAGGATGTCTCTCTCTTACTGTGTTCTAGGCTCTTCTAGGCTAAAAGCACCTTGAGGACATACTTACATCTTTTCCTCTGGAAAAACATGGTTTACAGACAAGTGTGTCTGGGTTATATTATACTTGTGCTTGCTTACCATTACCATTTTTCTGTAGAATTGTAGGTGGTTCACTGTTTGCAAAGAACATAATCATAAGTGCTGATAGCTCTATGTCCACAGGGTCTACTAGCTTTTCATGAGACAGCAGGAGTTTTCTGGTGCTATTTGGTATACAGATTTTAGCTTACGCAACTGAAACTTTTGCATTTCTGATTTTTTCACCTGGGGACTAACTAATGATTATTTGGATCATTTCCTACTCTTCTTGTCTGACTGTCTGCCCTTTCCCTAAACTGTGTAACTCTGTATAGCAAATATGATATGATTCATGGTACATTAACAAGCCAAAAAGGAGAATTACCCTTTCCCTTCAAGCAAGCAAAAAGTAGTTTTGTGTATTATACAGATAACATCAGAAAGATGCTCAACACAAAAGCAGGCATTTTTCTAGTGACAATGGTAATTTCATTTAATGAAAAGATGACTTTTTCACGTCATCTTCATTTCAGTAACATTTCCCTGGGCAATATCTTAGTCACATTGTGAGGGTCTCATAGTTAATTCCAATTTCAGAAAAGATCATTGGTGCATTCCTCAATATTGATATGTAAGTAATCAGGGATTCTTTAAAATTTTAATATCAAACACAGTTTAAAGATGTCTATGTTATGGAAGCCTTGGACTTTCACTTTCAGATTCCTATTCAGAAACTTGGGTTTTGGATGGTTATACAAACATCATAGGATGTCTGCTTAGGAAAACAATTCCCTTCATATTTTTGTTAGAAACCAGGGCACATGATTTAAAGCTATACATCAAAATGTACAAGGGTGAAGCGGGTTCATAATTCGTTTTGCCAAAGCTGGAAGTAAATCTTGACAAGACCACAAAAAAATACAGATGAAAATAAAAAAAATCTTTCTGCCTGTTCTTCCTCTCTGTGGTGAAATTCATAATCAGATCTAGACAGTATTTACGGTTCATCCTCTGACTTGTATTGATGAGGCACTATTCCCTTTTAAGGTTTAATGTTATGATTCTTAGTTCATTTCTGCAGTAATCAAAAAAGTGCAGTCTTCTGGGCTGGGGAGGATTCACTTGAGTTAGTGCCTTTTTATAGTTGCTCTTGGTGGTTATTTAGCAAATATATGTACAGACAGACTACAGAATATTTACAGAAGGAGAGAGAAACTGGTAATTGTAAGTATTTGCTTAAGTAAGCTTATCTAGCCAGGACACAGGAATGTATACCATGTAACTGCAATTTCACACCTCAAAATGTATTGAGAATTAGGTATAGATGAACAGGCCACAATCTACATGCTGAACAAGAACTTGCAGAATAATTAATGCTTCTTTAAATAATGAATACATTTGACAAAATCAGTTTGTTCAGAAACAATCCGTGAACAGATAGGTATATTCTGTGAATAAGATTTTTGTTATGAATTATTAAC
>Ga0181612_128722_pt1 | contig 19026 bp, 9 predicted proteins | sample HoacroProtozoa21_FD_119630 | JGI IMG/M metagenome (GOLD analysis project Ga0181612, IMG submission 119630) | Hoatzin crop microbial communities from Cojedes, Venezuel. Combined Assembly of Gp0051906, Gp0051904, Gp0051908 | reverse complement strand
GACGAAGGGGAAACAAAAAAAAAAACACCCCGACCCCAACCCCCCCACCGGTCGATTGCGGGGGGCTGGCGGCCCTGGGGCGGGGTGCCGGCCGGGGCGCGGGACTCCCTGCGTGGGGAGGGCGAACGGGCAGAGCTGCGGGGGAACGGTGCTGGGCGTGACGCTCCTGGAAGCGGCAGGGTCCAGGGGACCTGCAGAAACCAGCCCTTCTCGGCTCTGTCCCCTGTCCCTACCATAACGCCCTTTGCTTGGGAAGTGGCCGCTCAGCTGAAAGGCGGGGGGCGAGGCTGGGAAGGGGAGGCTTTGGGGAGCAGGCGCTGGCAGGCCGCGGAAGAGCTGATGGTTTGGTGGTGTTTTGCTTTCAGGCTCCCCCAGGAAAGGTGGAAGAGGCGGTGAAGTTTGCTATCGACGCGGGCTACCGCCTCTTGGACTGCGCCTATTTCTACCGGAATGAAAATGAAATAGGGAATGCGGTCCAGCAGAAGATCAAGGAGGGGGCTGTGAAACGGGAAGACCTCTTCATTGTCAGTAAGGTACAAGGATGCAGGATTATTGGGGCATTTAGCTTTTCTCAAAGAGAAACCCCTGTTGCATCTGTAAAGTAACCTAAAGACTTAGTCCCTTCTGCGATGTTCGTTTCATGATTGTCTTGTTGCGTGCTATAAATTCCATCCTTTATTTGCAATTTGGACTGAGCTTTACCTAAGGAACCACTGACAACTTTTGAAAGATAGCGTTGCTGATCTAATGATTTCCTTGCATCTGTTCAGTCACTTAACTATACCGAAGGTTCATCTGCACGCACCCTAGAAAGATCAGAAGCAAAAAAAAGGCAAGGCAGATGTCTGAACTCAGAGGTGCTGTGCTACTTGCTGGTTTGCAAGACATTTGAAAATGGTCTCATGTACAAAATGTAAGCCTGCAAGGAAACACAAATTAAAGTATGGGACTGCAGCCTAAAGTATTTTCTGTGTATTTACTCCATTCCTTCATCTCATCCGCTTATCTCAGCAATGCTCTTTACCAAAACTTCAGAACACTTCAACTAAAGAAACTTCTGACTCAATGTTTGCACCAGCAAAACCAGAAAATACTGAGCATAACTAAGCTTCTCCACATATTCTTTTTTTTTCTAAGAATAGATTTTGATTTGAATAATACTTGCAAGTTCTTCAATTTAAAAGATGTGAAATTTCATTTTAAAAATTAGCAAAATTCACAACAATTGTCACAGTGGCCAGATAAAAGGGACAGAAAGAGGGTAGCTACAAGATGCTCAAGGTTCAAAATTTAGGCTGAAAAAAAAAAGCTGTAATGCTAATAGCTTTGTGTCAGATACACTTGGCAGGGTGTTACATTTAGTTCTGAGACTCTCTTTTCTTAGGTAGGAATACTGATTGTCCACCTTCACTGCTGAGTCTCTTACTTGTGGTATGTTTGTCCTACCTTACCACTAAAATATTGGCATCCTTGTCTTCACTGTGCACTGGGGAGACGGGGAGGGAGTTGTCCTCCCAGACCACCAAGGGAGAAGTTGCTGTCCCCTGGTCTGGACGGTGGAAGCTGTACAGTCACGGTCGGGCTTGGTTTCTTCCCGCAGTTGTGGAACACGTTTCACGAGAGGTCCCTGGTTAAGGTAGCATGCAAGAAGAGCCTCACTGCGCTGCAACTAGACTACCTTGACCTCTACCTGATGCACTTTCCTATGGGATTCAAGGTAGTCCTGTTCTACATTTGTCTTCTCCTTATCAGGCTAGAAACATGGTGTGTTCTCTCATTTATGCTGTGGCCATCTTCACTGTGCAGCTGGGATGTGCTGTGGTTCATTTGGCACTTCCCTGAACCTGGTGGCAGCAAGCATTCAGTCACTGACTTGGTAGCGGTATGTTTTAGTGCGTGGGTCTGGCTTTCCATCTCTTTTGGAGCGAGATAGTCATAGGTATGACCACTGCTAATGAGCCCACTGGGTCTTCAGAGAAGCTGTAGCCAACACACAGTGGTGCCCTTTGGGATCATGGCCTTCTGCTGGGCTGGGACAGTGTGAACATCTTTGGGTTCTGGAGATGTTGGCTTGATATGGAGTAACTAACAGCGAAAAAGCAGCACAGCGCAGAAAAAGCGTGCTGCCTTTCCTTCCACAGTCTACATCTGCGTCAAATAAATAAAAACTCTAGAATAAAGGCAGGGAGGTGTCTGTTCCCTTCTCGCTAGACCTGTCGAAGTTACTCACAGAATTGCTACTAATCCCCACTCTTTAAATGTGGGGAATGATTTGTAGAAATACGGCCCTCATCCAAAAGGGGGGGGCCTTTGATGCCTGAAGACCATGTATAATTTTTAAGTATGCAGTATGTTTAAATAACCTGCTGCCTATAATTCCAGTCAGAAGCGCTAGTAAACAGTAGGAAATTAAACTCTTAAAAAAATTCTGTGTATTATCTGCCTTGAAATAACAGGCTGGTGAAGAACTGCATCCTGTGGATGACAAGGGTATGAGTATCCCCAGCGACACCAATTTTCTGGACACATGGGAGGTAAGTTGATGTCTGCTTTTTTGAGCAGGTGTCAGCACTAAAGATAGAGCAGAGATCTGCATGCCTGGTGAAATCAAGGGACAGGTTTGGGTACGAGGATAGTCACACAAAGGTGTATTTCATGACCAGAACAAGCAGAGCTGCTGCTACCTCTTGTTTTGCGGAGCAAGAGGGGGAGGTCTTTAATAAGACTAAAGAGTAGGAAACTATCAGCACTGTAGGTGCTGTCACTAAAATGGTATTTGAACACGCACAATGGTAGAACTGAAGCGTAGATTAATCTAGGTGTGGCTGTTTATTTTCTGGGTGTTTCATACAGACAGGGAATTCTCACACTTTTCAGCGCTGGGCATCAGCATCTCAGGCTGTCCTTTAATCCTCCGTTCCTTATGGACTGAGAGGATTCAGTGTCTCCTCCTGCTACCTGCGCCTCTGTGATGCTGCAGCTCTGTGAATGAATAGTTTTCTCTACCATAGCAGATTACAGTCACAGGAAAGTATTTTGCGATGACTGAGTTTAAGCATACATCCTCCCTTCTGTGTTCTGCCAACTCAGAGGTAGTGTGTTGGCATAGGAGGGTGTGGAGGGCTCTCCCTTGTTTTTTTAGCCCTGGTAAAATAACCCCCAAAGAAGCCAAAGCAAAAGATTTTGCTTCCCATTACAAAAACATTGGCCAAGCCGTTCTTTTTATATTACTTTCCCATCTGCAACAGGACATAAAGCATACAAATAATACAGGGTGCAAAGATTTTTTTTTTTTTTTTTTAATTTGAGATACCATTGTTTAATCTAGTGTGGGTTGTTTGTTGGTTTGTCACTAGCTTTAGGGAAATAAAAAAGTGTAGTTGACAGTAACACCACCTTATAAATACACGTAGTTTGTCCTTGCTCATTAGGCCATGGAAGAGCTGGTGGACTGTGGTCTGGTAAAAGCCATTGGTATCTCCAACTTTAACCATGAGCAGATTGAAAGAATCTTGAACAAGCCAGGACTAAAATACAAGCCGGTAAATAACCAGGTAAGATTTTTCTTTCCATTAATGTCAAATAACCTTGGAATATTCCTAAATATATTCTTCCTACACTTCAGCATTAAAATTGACTTCTGCCATAATCTCTAGTTTTGGTGCCTTAGAAAGATCTCGCAAAGCACGAAGTATCTCCAGTTGTCTGAAAATCCCTTCAAGTCAGTGCTGCCTGCAATATGCACGGCTTTGTTACGGTGTCAGTGTTGATGGTTTTTAGCTGACAGGGATCTCAACAGAAACTTTTTGTAGACTTGTGTGTATGTAGTGGAGATTTGAGAGCAATACCATAGAAAACAGTATAGATTCTTCATATCACAGTAATATGAAACAGATGAGGATATTTCATTTTTAGACATTTCAAAAAAGTAAAAATGTCCATTACCTTATGTAAGCCCTTGTGACTTTCTGCTACATGTCATCTTTTGCACTCCCAGTGTCACAGCCCAAGTTGCCACAGGCCCATTTCTGCCAGCCCTGGGATAACCAGCAAAAACCCCACTGCAAACAACTGCACAGGCATACGAATCTACAGGAATGCTCTAACACATTCACTGGGCTTATTTATTTTTCAGCATAAACCATTTCACTAAACTTCGTTAGGAAAAGGAGGGTTGAAGTGTACAATTGTATAACAAATTCTCACCACGTACCTCATGAATGAAATCACAGGACAGCAGGGGCATCAGGACCTTCTGACTTTCTTCCATACGCGACTTCTTTATCCTTGGCTGAGGGTCCTGAATGCCCATCTCTGCTGGCGTGGGAATATCCAGGGAAATCCCCACACTGGGTTCCATGCAGGCATGGTGCTGCCTGTGCTGGGCTCGGGGCCAGTGTGTACACTGGCCAGGCTTAGCACCAGAGGGGCATAGGACTTGGGAATATTTTACTGGGGGTCATAAAGTTCTGGTGGGAATAGACCCAGCTATCCCCATGTTAAAAGCTGCACCTACTTTGATACTTTAAAGAACTTTAGGCTTTGACTCCAGTTTGCGTTTCCATGGGTGTGCCTGTGCCACACACTGTCATTACAGTAGTTGCCTGATCTAGCTCAGGTCTAAGTAAACTACTGTACATGGATTTCGTGTCACCATGCCTGGTAGCAAAGCTATAGCATTTAGAAACAGCCGGGTGTGTGCATAGTGCCACGTTATGCATGCAGTATAGACATAGCCCTGTGGTCATGCTATGGCTTGTGGCAAGTTGAGCAGCATCCCTGTGTAGGCTCCTGTTGTTTCTAGTTGAAGGACATCTTGCCTGAATGCTGGTGGCAACATGATCTGAGCTAACCTAGCAAAGCTCATCTCCCCAGGCTTCTTCAGGAGTCTGGGGGACTCCTCGAGGAGAGACTGGGTGACTTGGAGCAGAAACTGAACTTCAGGTATTCTGAGCTGCCCTCTGAAGATGCAATCCTGCTCTCCAGTAGTCCAGGAAGACTGATTTCCCCAATTCCCGATACAGATAATACCTTCACTCTTCTCATCTATTTCTCCCTATCTTTGCATAATACGTAGCATGAGGAAGCCCTATTCTGCGTGCCAGGCCTCCAGGTATTGCTGTGACACGAATAACTTTTTTATAAGACAGATTCTGATCATGATATTTGGAGTCTCTTTCTTCACATTTTCTGTGACCAAAGAGGAATTAAAATGTTAGTTATGGTCTGGAGCTCAGTGCTGTCTGCCTCTGCGCCAACCACCATGTTTCTGTGCTTGCAGATCGAATGTCACCCCTACCTAACACAGGAAAAGCTGATCAAGTACTGCCAATCCAAAGGGATTGCTGTGACTGCGTACAGCCCTCTTGGCTCTCCTAACCGCCCATGGTAAAAAAGCATTGCAGCCTTTCTGTATACAAAACAATGCATTTGCAACTTGAATCTTTGTGGCAAATGACGTAATTAATGCAGGTATAATGAGAAAAGTGGTGTGGCTTTGTTGCAGATTATTTCGTACATTTTTCCTGCAGGGAAGCTAAAACCTTTCTACCATAATATCCTGGTTTTTGTTCATAATAGGGCCAAGCCAGGGGAACCAGCGCTGCTGGATGATCCCAAGATTAAAGAGATTGCAGTTAGACATCATAAAACCCCTGCCCAGGTAAGTGGGGTTGTCGGGGCAAACTATTCCTCCTCCTCAGACATTTTAACAAGCTGATGGCCAGTCTTAGCAGATGCTGCTTTCTCTAAAGGTATGTTATCAAGGGGTTGAGCTGCACTTGACTCTTCATGCTGCCCCGGTTCTTACCAGCACTCATACTAATTATCAGGTATTTTCTAAGAGGTCTTGAGTGCTGAGCTCCAGAGGGGTCTGATCAGCAGCAGTACGTGCTTAGCTCAGGTGTCCCCCTTCCTAGAGAGATTACTTCTGCTCCCAGAGAGAAGCACTTGCTCCCTGAGAACTCCTTTCCTCTGAAGTTTACTTAAAAATCATCAAACCAACGTGTTACTCCTTTCTCCAGCTACGTTAGCCAAGTTATTCTTCAGAGAAGCCCTATAATTTGCAGACCTGTTTGATTGCTCCCTGTTTGCTCGTATTCACAAAGGATCATTGAAAGCTGCTTGATTATTCTAGACAAATTTTTTTTTCTTGTGCTAGTCACACAAAGGAGTTCTTGCACAGGGTGTGCAGAAACTGCACTTCCAACAAACCCACGTGTTCACGAGCAATCAGCCATAGTCATATTGTGGGACAGGCAGAGCATGACAAAGAAATTGCATGCAACAGCCCTCTTCTGAGGGAGGAAAACTTCTTAAATCTATGTTTTTTCCTTTTAAGGACTCCAGAAAGCTTAACCTAGGTGAGGTACTTACCTGTGGGCCCAACATAATCTGCAGTATCATTATGCTCATTTGGTCTGAGCACCCGTATAACACAAGCCAGAAGCATCATCATTTTTCTCCCCCCTCCCCACCCTAAGTGAAAACTAAACAAATCCTGGAGAACCTAGGATTTAGAAAAACATAGGCCAGAAACAATTTATAATTTGTCAATAGACTGCAAGCAAATGCTGGCACATCAAACTCCTGTGTGCAAACCAGTAGAATCTTCCAAAGAGTGAACATGGTTGTAGAAAGAGAAATTGGTTTGTGCGGGGAGGGGGCTGGGGGTGAGGGGGAGGGAAGAGAGAACACAAGATGCATTTGACAGATTTCTTGGTACCCCTGTGTTCATGCTCCTCCTTGCCCTTTCTTAGGTTCTGATCCGGTTTCTTATCCAAAGAGACATGATTGTCATTCCCAAGTCTGACAAACCACAGCGTCTTGAGGAAAACATCAAGGTGAAGTTTCCATTGGGACTGCTGCCACCTCTTCACACAGGATAGGCACCCACACCCACATCTCCTCCGTGTTTCCAGGCAGCACCTAAGTGGCTATGGAAGGGGAGCACAGAGATCTAAAGACTGGGGCTCAGCACTACCTAACTAAAGTCCACACTTGTTCTCTGGGAAAAAGCATTTTGTTCCTGCCAGGAGAGAAATGGGTTACACCAGGGTGGTCCAAGCTCTGCTGCCCTGGAAGGGAAATCCCAGGTTTGGACTTTCCCTCTGGGAGAGGCTTAGTGAGTCCCTCTTTAGGGTGTAAAGAAAAAAATTGTCAACACCAGACCTGTTACGGTTTTATGTCTCGTGTTGAGGCCGTGGTTCCACTTGGCAGGGAGGTTCCGCTGGATGTTTGCTCATGAGGCCTGGCATCTTGCGTGACATCTCGGTGTTGCTTCCAATTCACGCTGCCGCATTTTGCGCTGAGTTCTCCTATGAACCACCAGCAGGGATTCTTAGATGGTAAACTGTGAGACAACTATTTGCAGTCGGTACCCAGTAGTCCTCTGTTGTAGCAGAAGTATTTATTGCTAGTTCCAGTGTTTGTAACACATCGAGTAATCCATCCTTAGTACCTTAAGTTTTCTGTCTGTGCATTACAATGCAAATTGCAGTGGTGTTTGCATTCAGCCACCCAGAACTGTAAGACATTGCTGTGAACAGCACCTCAGAGAGAAAAGGACTATCTTGGCTACTTCAAGAGTAAATTGGTATTTGGCTGAGAAATAAGAGGATTTCTTAACTATGCTTAGTCTGGATGCAGTAGGTTCCTACCAAGTCGTAAATGCATGGAGCAGACTTAGTAGCTAACTATTCATGAACGTAAGTAAAAAGGGCTTGCTTTTTTTTTTTTTTTCTCCTGTTAGGTGTTTGACTTTGAACTGTCTAAAAATGAGATGGACAGCATCCTCAGCTTTAACAGGAACTGGAGGGCAGTTCCAGCGCTACAGTATGTTCTTTATTATCCTTACAGTGCACTAAGCCTATCTTTACCTGCATTTTCATCCCCCATATCTTGAAAATATATAAGACCAAAACCAGGGAGAGCTCGTATCTTAAGACTGGAGCCCCAGGTAATGAGACATGTCCTGGAACTGATGTCAGGAGGGAGATGCATTCAGGGCATTCCCTTCAGCATCTCAGTGTTGCACATGCTTGCTCACAAGCCTGTGTTCATACTAATGACAGCAGCAAAACTTGAGTACCTTGGCAGGGGGGAGGAAGACTGCAGTAGGGAAATGCCGCTGAAGATACTTTCTACAATACTTAAATAACCAGTTCTTTCTCTTCTCAGAGCTGTCAATCACAAGGACTACCCATTCAAAGCAGAATATTAATGCCAGTGGTTTCTGCAAGACCTCCGTGTTAACTCCTTCCACATTAGAAGATGTACTCAGTAGCTTGGTCTTGATTTCTTCTTCTGAACTTGACAATCATTGCGAGCAGTTACTTGTCCTCCTTTTTGAGGAGGAGACAACTAGCTGGTGTAAGAATGCATCAATAGGGATGGGTCTTCTGTAAAGATGCTTAGCAGAAATCTGGTTTTGATTAATAATAAAAAGACAATGTCTCTTCTTTTCCTTTTTTCTTCTTTTCCATAATTAAAGACATGTTTAACAAAAAATATTATTTCCAGTGCAGTCAGCCATACTGGCTCAAGAGTTGCTGTCAAAGAATGTTTTCTTTAATTACTTTGCTTTTTACATAGTTGTGATTTTTATAGTGTGAATCTGTACTGCTTTAAAATTTTATATGAAGAAAGTTTGAATAACAACAAAACTTAGTGTAATGCTTACATTGTTTCATACAATTAGTTATGAAAACATGCCCAAAGTCTGTTTTTTAACTCTTAATACAGATAGAAATGAGCTTCTATAATTCCTGTACAAGGACAATACATAGAGACTACTTTGTGGCTTATGCATCAAACAGGATCGTGCTCTAGCTAGAACCCAAAGAATGAAGTTGTACCCATTACCTCATGTAGCCCTCCCTCTGAACACCTAGAAACTGAACTCTTACGTGATTAGTGGTGAAAAGTTGAAGACAGCATCAGATGCAGCGATAACACACATCACAATCCACTCAGCCAAACAGAAGGGCTACCTACAAATTCAGACTGACTTGCTCTGGAAGTCTCAGACACAAAACTAGTTTTTTGCAACTCTGCTGGCAGCATTCAGAACAACATATCCAGATGAGTGTTGGCTTTATCTAACAAAAACATAGAAAAACTTCTCTTTAAAAACACCACACAAACCCTGAGGTAGACTCACAGTTGCTTTAAAGTATTTTCAGATGGGTAGTGCTAGGTCAAAGCACAGGCAGGCTTGAGAAAGGCTGTTTTGGGGCATTCTGCACACTGATAAGAGAAAGTCTGGCTGGGATGCCGAGTGAGCTGCAGGAAAGCATGGCCAGAAGCTAAGGTAACAATCTGGTATCATCCACAAAATCATCACCTCGTAATGGTATCGAAACACCAAAATAACTTGCAGCACTGCTGACTCAGCCGCCGGGATTTGGCTTTGGTGAATTCTACCAGGAGGTGGTGCCAGCTGGTGGGAACAAACCATGGCAGCTTTACGGTATTTCCTAGAAGTAAAACCGGTTGTGCCCAGCACACTTCCATGCTCGCAGAAAAGGCAATAACCAGGAGCAAAAGAAACTTACCTATATTGACAAGGACAAACGTCACTTCAGCAAAGATTGCAGAGAAGCGTAGCAACGTAGTTGGAGAGTATGAAGCGTACAAGCTCTTTCCAGGTGAAATGAGGCAGCATCCGATTATTCCTCCCCCAGCAGTTCAGAAAGCTGTGCTTGCTGCGGCCTTCGCAGTGCTTCCCGTGGAGCTGGCGGCAGGCTGGGGGGCCTCTTTCAGGTGACCATGACCTGGTTAGAGCAGCCTCTTTCAGATGACCATGACCTGATTAGAGCAAGGCATCACATGCTGTGCTGCCGTTAGAGCAAAATGAAGCAGATAGGAGGACAACAGCAAAGCCAGCAGCTCCCCAGGCTTGGTCTCCATGATCATCCAAGCCTGGAAGGACATCCCACTGAGGCAGACAGAAGAAATGCGATGGCTCTCACACAGAAAACATTTTTCAAAGCAGAAAAGCAGACAGCTGTGCTGCTAGGTCAGAATCTACTTCGTTGAGCATGCTGACTTCTGGACGATGCACAGCTCCTGTCTTGTACCCATAGGCTTGACAATTAAGATTTAATTTTTTTTTTTCCTTAAGAATATGTAGGTTAAAGCTGCTGATTTTACAACTTGGCTGTCTGGTGCAGGAGAGTACATCAGGAGAGACGTGCTTCAAGGTTATTTGCAATGATACTGTGTTTTAGACAGCCTTGGCACCATTCCTATCCCAGTCACAACAACTGGCTCTTTTCTACTCATTAATAAACAGGGGGCTGCTGATGGAAATATTCCATTTATTGTGGATGCAGTTTCAGAATACATTGTTTGAACAAATGATTTTTATTGCAGCTATTGGATGTATTTGAAAGACTCAGAGGAGTGTTTACAAAAACCCCAAACAAGAAACATGACAACTCGCAGACACTGTCAGGCACAGTTTCACCCCCTACAGATAACTACGTGCATCTCTATATGTAAACAAGATGTTTCAGCCAAGCAGGGGAGCTCATCTTTGGGTTGAAATGTAACATTATTCTTCTTCAGGAAGAAGGCAGATGCTGCAAGAGATGGAAGTGGTGAAAGGGGAGATCCTGGTAGACCCGATGCACAACAAATCTGCTAACAACACGCTCAGGGGCTACTTCACCAGTTGCTCAGTTTATGCCACCCATACACTCACTGTAGGATGTAAATGCTAAACTGTATGGCATGTAAATTCAAGCCAAGCTGACATCTTATAGCCATGTGTTTACTATATACAATGAAAACATCTGTAAATAAGATATTTGGGAGACGGAGTTAAAAAGAAGCACTATAAAGATAGAGGTTTACTTCATTTTAGGTGGACTTAGTGTACGGCACTGATGGATGGCAAGATTTAGTGTGCAGTCATTTGAAACAAGCTCCAACTGTGTTTAGTTTTTTTTTTCTTTTTAATTATGGTAGTTTTATATAAATTAAACTACAACGTTTTATACAAGTGACCTATTTTTGACCCTCTATACCCTTACCTTTTCCTCTTAAAAACTATACTTTCTTTTTAATTACCCATTACTGGGCAATTGACATTTAAAATTTTTTAATACTTATCTCACCATATCTTTAATGGCAATTATGAAATCTTACTATAGAAAAGTGTGCGATTTTGTCTTTATTTTTTTAAGCTGTGATATTGGCTAATTCTGTATGTTTATTACTAAATATAATACTCTAGCACGTATTCAAGCATTCTACCATTAGTAGTGCCTTTAGGCTAAACTTTGTAAAGCTATGTGTGTATATATTCTAAATTGCATTCAATTACTAGTCACTAACAACAAAAAGAAATATCAGTACCGCTGTCAGCTAACATAATCTTCCAAATTTAGGTATTAACTTAAACTAGAGTGGAAAAATTGATACTTAAAAAAATAGTATAAAATAAAAAAAATTAAAACGCGTTCTTGATGCAGTATTTCTCATGACATGGGCAACTTATAGAAAATATTACATTGTCCACGAAAGATATTTCTTCCATGCCTTGATCTAAAGTGCAGAAAGAAAGACTTCTGTATTACAAAAGTAACCATTGTTTTTATAGGTTTACTGCACACCTTTCTTAAGCAACTTCACTTTACATGCATTTTGGGTTGACTTCTTATGCCAGTTGAAACCACTGTTCAGATACATAGTTACGACTATCAGTAGGAGAGTCTATATATTTCACAGCATGGGTTTCTTTAGGAATAAAGGCTCTTGTGCAAAGGCAGTACTATTATGATGAATGTCTAGACTGATTATTAAATACAGTGCTAATATACATGGTTTTAACTGGGATAATGCAAAAAGACATTTTGGTAAATAAACATAAATATAAAAAGAACAATTTAGCACTTTTTCCTCTTTTTTGTTTTCCCCCCCAACTGATTGGTCCAGCGTCTTTAATGGCCTTCTACGGTTCTTTCTCAAATTGTCTCAAACCTGCTGAGAAAGAGAAAAATTAAAGACGGCTTGAAATAACTCAAACATATCTCTAAAATAGAGAAGTCTTAGCTCTAGATTAACACACTGCACGTAAGAAGGCAGGACACAAGCAGGATGCAGCTTAGGGAGAGCTCAGGTGCCTCCCACCCAGAAACGCTGGGGGTGCGGCACCCAGCGCTCTTCCCCGCCACGCGTGGGTGGCCACCATGCAATGCCATGCCATGCCATGCCATGCCATGCCATTCCATGTCACAGCAGGCTGTGCTGCAGAGCTCAGTGGAGCCCACGGCAAGGCTGAATGCCGGCTCCCGAGAGCCTCCTCCTGCAGCCCCTCTGCTGAAGCTCTCATTTCACTCAGCCTTGGGGAGAGGCTCGGTGATGCCTGGACCCCTTGGCAGGGTCAGCTCAGTGAACACCTTCCACGGGAGCAGAGCTCACTAACGCCGAGCGAGCCTGAAAGCCCCTCTCCCAACAGCTCGGTTTAAAAAAAGGAAAGAAGAGGAGGAAGACAATTCCGTTCTGCACAACCCTAAACTGGTAAGAAAAGTTCACAGGCATCCCATACTTCTGGCTTCACGTACGAACTTGAGGAAAAATCTATGCATGGGTTAGTGTGTAGAAAACCAAAAGTTTTTCTATATTTGATCATTTAATTCCTAGTGAAGAGTCGAGGAATGTTGCAAGGCATCTTTAAATTATTAAAGTGATCCGTGAATTTCCATGCTTACGTACTGCTCCTTAGGCACGTAATTCCTTTAAATGATTTTATTCAGAGTGTTTTAGATTGAAATAAAAATTAAAAAAAGCTAGGAGGGTAATTTTGCTGATTTTTTTCTGTACAATTAGGTTGTGTTTCCCAAAGCAGTAGTTTCAAAATGACAGCAGTAAGACTCTTTTTGCCTTGAGAAGACACCAATGCACAGCTTCAGCAAAAGCAGTGCCGCTACTGAGTGCATTTGAACTCCAGTCCAGTCTGGGTATGCAGGAGTGCAGAAGACTCACAACCAGCTAGAGTAACTATTTTTAAAAATCAACACTTCTGAATTTTCATCAGGCTTCACCATTGCCCAGTGGCAGTGTTTAAAATCAGATGCAGGGCTCGTTCCCAGTAGTACTGAAATCTCCCTTCTCTGCTCAAATAATGTTGCTGCAACAGCCTGGCTTTTTGGGTTCCCCCTCTCTGCTCGTGAAAGGCATGTCCATTGCCTCTGCAACCTTTAAAAGAGCCTTTCCCTGACGCCTTGCTTTTGCTGTAATTAGCTAAATGACCATCTCATTCCTCAGACCTCACACAGTTTAGTAATACTCTTCAGCTACGGCAAACATGCTACGCGTGTCACTCGCACAAGGCTTTCCAAACATGGCTGGGGCACTGCTAGTCCTCAGTCCTCCTAGAGAGATGATTTACATTTATTTCTCAAATATTCATGTTTTGATTATACTGAAATGGAGCTTTTGAAAGGCAAAGGCAAAAAGGGGTTTTTTGCATCAACATTAGCAGCTGTAGAATTGTAAAACACAGATGTGCCTGTAGGAAAATGTGGCAAATTTTCTATTTAATATGCAGGGGTATTATTAGAATTACTTACCATTAGTCTCTGATTTTTTCCCCATAGCTGATACCTGTTTGAAAAAGTAATAACCCATTACAACAGGAAAAAAATCAGCTCCATGCAAAGGATGGATTTCCATGCACAACACAGCTCTAGCAAATAGGGATACAAAAGTTACACACTGCCCACAGCTTTCTGCACCTCACTGTACTTTCTTTTATAGATAAAAAGGCAGGTTAGTAACAAAAGACATGTAAAGGCCTGATTCCAAATGAAGGTAGGAAGGCAAATGGCACCTTCCCTTTAGGAAGCCTCCCACAGAGATATTGTCCTTTCAGCAACGCACTGAAGTGTTACCTTAGAAGAAGCAGCAGCTGGCTTTTCAACGGATTGCTTCTCCCAGAGATTACGTTTGCCGGATACGTCTCCTGGTTTCAAATCCTGTATTTTTAAATGAATGTCAGAGAACAGAAACCAAAATTAATTCAGGTTCATGTTAATTTGTTAGAGAAAAAAGTTAGAAAGGGGCTTCCTCACAAGAAAAGTTGAGGAGCATCCACCAGTGGTAAATATTAGTTTGTCTATCAATCAGAAAGCTATTCAGAATGACACTTCACACAATGACTCTGCACATATACATGCTTTATGACAAAAAACAATTCTGCTGCATCTCTTTAGTACTGCACAGACTGGCCATAACTATTATGTTAATCCTAGGGAGTACAGTGAATAGTTACTGCACCATTGGGTATTTGAGAAAGACAATTCCAATTTTTGCAGAGAAACATATTTTTTCAGAAATAGTTTTACCATTAAGGAGGAATTTAAAAGTAGTTTGTCTCTGTTATTTCAGATCAGAATCAACATATTTCATTAAAAAAACTGTAAAAAAAATTTGAGACTTCTAATACAACAGAAAAGCAGATCCTCCTCTGCATTCAAAATATAGGTTTCAGGATTTAGCACTGTAGTCCTTCATATCCATTTGAATTTCCATTGCATCCAGTAAAACCTTAGCATATATCAATCACTAGCCCAACAGAAAAAAAACAGGTGAGGTGAAGACATTAAAAAATAATAATATTCTCTGAAAATGAGTGTATATGGAGACTTTAAGCAAAACACAATAAAAATATCAAGCTGCTTCTTGGGCAAAAGCAGGGGTACAAATCAAGACAATATATACTAGGCTAGCAGCAGTGCACCTGCTGAAGGACAGATGGCTTGGTATCCACCTCTGTGGCTGGCAAACAGAAGACTCTTGAAAACATTGTAGACATAAGTAGTCTCCTTTTCAAAAAGTGTTCAAGTCCTGCACGGTTTCCAGAACCTTGTTCTTACCATCCATATATAGGTAGTTTTCTGCACATGAGAATTTCAAATTTGGGACAGAAAAACGCCCAGTGATGAATGGAAATGTGATTTCTGCAAGAGGTATTTGCAGCCAACAGAGAGGCTCTAGAATTGACCGTAATTTACAGCCACAGAGAACAACATTGCAGTGGACCTTCTCACAAAACCACTTCCGTAATCCTGAAATCATTTGGGATCTGTGATTTGGGTTCACCATAAAACTAGTTGGGATCTGTGCTACCTCTACTTTTAATAGAATATTTTTCAAAAAACCATAAGAATCTTGATAGTCACAGAAGCTTTATACAATTCTTTATTTCGGTGGAATGTGATGGAGGTAGAAAGTTATTTGCTAACAAAGAAATTCTAGGTTTCGCTTTGATTTATCCTGGTGAAAAAAAAAGTAAAAATCACAAATTACAGATGTACATCATTTTCCATAGTCAATTATAAACAGGTTTACCTGACCAGCTTAGCAAACAGACCCCCAAAGAAGAAGAATAGGAGGAGGGCAGGTTCCTTCAAGCAGAGATATTGAAAGAAGAAAATACAATCTAGTCAGAAAGAGGGAAATGAAGACATAGATAGAAACAGTTGGCTGAGGGCAAAACACGAGGTAAGTTTTACATTCCCTAAAAGATGTAACTTCAAAGAAAGAGAGGAAAATCTGGAGGCAGATTCTGTGCTGTTTTTCAGTGGCTGTGATTAAATACAGCAACGACAATGACATATTCATGTCCACAAGGACACAATCTCCATGTGTCTACCAGTAAATACTGACATTAGGGACAATGCTGCAAATTTCAAGCTCCTCTCTGGGACAAATAGGAGTGTGAATTGAGAAAGTGTTTGTCAGGCTGCATCTTTTATAAAGGGCAAGTGGACTGGCAGGAAAACGCTACACAAGGACAAGGGAAGAAACCAGTTCTTTAACAGAGTCCCGAAGTTGAATCATTAACACCATGAGTGGTGCCCTTCCGTTCTCCAATATAGATATCTAGAGCTCCAGTTCTTCATCCCTACCCTTCCCCACTCCACAATTCCCAGTTTCTGCTCCTTCCCACATCCACACTGCTGCTTCCCACACTCCCAGTTTATTACTTGGATAGCATTTCATGCTCTTATCCTTGCTGAAGTAACAGGCATGCCTTCATTAGAAATTACATTTAGGCTCTTAAAGGATTAAAGTACTTCAGCTGTGTTTAAAAATATGCTTGGAAGATTTTTACAGGGCAAGGTCCAGAGTGCAATTGTTTCATCCAAGGTCTATGGCTGGTAATTTCTAAATTAATGGTAGACCTTTCACAGGTGGTAAATTAACGTCCTTCTGTACCAGAGAAGAGCTCCTCTGAGCACTGACTTTTTACCCTAATCTTTAAGGTGAGAACTGCCTTGTTTCATCTCCCCTTTTTTTGACTACCCAGGATTCAGCAGCCAGAGGGCCTCTGTGAGCTTCCAAGAGAGCACATGCAGCAAGGTTCCTCCAAAGACCACCACAGCTGGTTGAGGAAGCACCGTCACCACCTCTGCCCCAGGAGAGAACCCACCTACTGAAGAGATGGTTATTGCAGGTTTACTTACAGAAGGTTTTGGAGCAGCTGCTTTGTTGCTCTCTGGGGTCTTGGTTAACCACTCGTTGATACGACTGGAGACACCAACCTTCAGTCCAGCGGTTTCCTGCAAAATCATAAAATCTAATCAGAAGACTTTCAGAATAACTTTTACTGTGTTTTCCACAGTTTAGATTTAAAAATAAAGCCAAGCCTGAATTTAATATACAGGTCCTCACTAAGACTATAGCTAGCTGAGAGTCATCCTGTGCGCTCTGAAGATATTGTCCCTACGAATTACACAGTACTACTACCCTCTAGCTTTCAGTAATGATAAGTGTGGGCTGACAAAATCATTTCCACTTTAGTGCTAACCCAGGAATAAATGTTAGACATAAACCTGCTGTTTCTGTCATAATCCCAAACTCCAAGGAGAAAAAAATCTTTAGCCTGAAAGAAGAGACATCAGTCTAAGTCTACATTTTTGCTTTGTTAAATTAAAATTTTTCAAAAAAGAACAAAATAGAGAGGTTATGTGGCCTAAAATTTAAATCTTTAAAATAAATCTTTAAAAGGTTAGACCAAATTACTGACATTTCATGGCTATAATAACCCCTTGCAATCCATGGCTCTGTTTTTTGGCTGTGATGAATGCTCATCAACTCTCATCAATTTATAGAAAGGAAATGTTGTCTTAAGGATTTAAGTAAAAAAGATACAGGTCTCAGGAATGCTTCTATGCATTATCTATAAAACATCATCATTATCTTGCCTACGTAATCCTCCCCTGCTCCCCAAAAGAATTTTTCGCAACATAAATAATTTCTTTGTACTCCGCTTGAACTACCCAGATATATTTGTCTAAGATATCTGATGTGGCTCTGGAATGTCTCATAACTTAGCTCAGTATGTCACTAAATTCCTCCATTGTACTCGCTATTGCAGCCACACGATTTTGTGGGTTTCCGAGGACCTCAGGATCCTTTGGGATATTCTTCATGAGCGATGTCAACAGGAGCAGCCAGGCTTACTCATGGGAATATGAATGGCAAGGTCAGCTCTGTAACATAATTCTTTATAATTTTTATGTAAAATTAAACACATACCTTATTTGGTGTTCCTGTCCCAGAGGGTGATGAAAAAACATTCCCTTTCTCCCACATGCTCTTGATATTACGGACACCCTCAGCTGGAACAGGAAGGTCGGGGGCTGCTGGCTTAGCTGGTCTTGCAGCCTTTGTGCCCTGCAGAAGAATTGAGGCCTGTTGGTGTTTAGCGTTAAGAGCTGGAGTTGCAGGATGGTTTGGCTCTGGGGCAGTGCTGGGGAATGCAGCAGCTGTACATGGTTCTAGGGATGAACATGCAAAGACGGAAAGGAGTACCCAGCTCAGGAGATGACACTGAGACTCTCCTGGTTTTGATCCGCAGTTGCACCCTTGACACGACCAGTTATGAAAACTGCAGTCACTTAGAGTTTTGAATTTGTTGCATTTTTAAAGCAGACAATAACTATGCACACAACTGCTCCAAGGCTTTTGTTTGTCCTCTTTCAAGTCTTAGCACCTGCATCCTGTAAGCATGGTTCCTTCAGGGACACAGTTAAGGAAATCCTTATCTGCATAAGGAAGAGGAAAAAGGCTGCTCTGTCAGTCAGCATCAGACTATGTTCCATATGTACTTAACCTCACAACATGGGATTCTGGGACTAAATTTCTGCAACTACAGTATATTTGGAATATGGTGTTTTTTTAAAGAGTAGGGGATTGAGAAATTGGGGTTTTTTTGGCAGTGTGTCTTTTGGATGGTTACCAAAAACACTGTACCAGACTCCTCCTGTTCAGAATTCTTGTGCATTTTACATAACACAGATTTGAGGAGAATCAGAACCTGTACGAGTTGAGGCCTTGCCTGTCTAGTTGCAAAGCAAGTCAGATTTGGTAAATTTTGGAAAAATCAGAAACTCAGCAAAGGAATAATTTCAGGTCAGATGGGAGCTGTATATAGCTGTGAAGCTGCGCAGCCTGTCCCTTGCCATAGAGCTATGCTTTTAAATATCTAAACGCAGCATAAAAACTCAGGACCTTAGCACAGCCCTACTGAAAATACTAAAGAACTTAATATAAGCTGGTGGGTGGGCTAGCCCAGTGTTTATGGGCTGACAAACCCTGATTTGACTATTACATAGATTTCTTATGACAGAGCTGTGGCTCCAACCCATCCACTCTCTTTCAGGAGTTTAACATCAAACCCCAGTGTCAAATTAAGGCCCTTGGTCACTCCAGAGTGGTAATGTCTCATCCAGAAAAGACACAGATTGAAGTGGGAGGACAGAAGCTCTATGCTCCTACTTTGATGATATGGGGACTACTGTGCGCCATGCTGACATTCATCTCTAATGGAGGGCTTTGAGCGACCTTCATCTTGACATAGGTGCTGGATGTAAGCCTGAGCCTTCAGCACTGTCATGAATGTGCTTTTTTCACTGGGAACTGACACACGGTATAAAACTCTCCAGCACTGATAGGCTTCCTAGCAGAAAGATTAAATGGACAGCAGTCACATAGAAAAGCCTTTGTTAATTG
>Ga0181612_114587_pt1 | contig 19029 bp, 9 predicted proteins | sample HoacroProtozoa21_FD_119630 | JGI IMG/M metagenome (GOLD analysis project Ga0181612, IMG submission 119630) | Hoatzin crop microbial communities from Cojedes, Venezuel. Combined Assembly of Gp0051906, Gp0051904, Gp0051908 | reverse complement strand
GTCTGGTGGAAGGTGTCCCCGCCCATGGCAGGGCGGGTGGAACCAGATGGTCTATAAGGTCCCTTGCAACCCAAACCGTTCTATGATCCTATGAATCCATATCTGCCTCAGAAAAATCTTTTAAAATTAAAAAATGGTGTTTTCTTACTTGAAATGGTATGGCCTTGTGAGTCAGGAAACCAACAGGCATAGATAGTCTCACACTCCATATACTGTTGGGGAAGCAAAGAATACCTATTTTTAACTGACCATTACTTTGTGACAATGATTCAGTGAATGCTCAGATTAAAAAAAAACACCAAACTTCTAAAAAATCAATTGCTTCAGCATATAAACTCTCTTCAGGCTGTGAGACTTGACGAGATAAACACATACGTGTATTTACCCGCTTCGCATACGTGCAACAGACTTGACACTTCTCAAACTTTAGATAAATGCAACTGGGTTAATTAAAAACTCTCTTTTGACCCCATAGTTACATAGTTTATATGAACACAAGTGAGAGCTGGGCTCACAATCTGTGAGGGATTTCTAAGAAGTTACATGTCATCTAGCTCAGTACGTCTTAAAGTTGGACGGCCTTATCCTGAGAATACTCTGGTAGTGCGAGAAGCCAAATACAGATTCTTTGAAACCAACTGATGTCACTTTGATGAGCTGCAAGGTTAGGAAACCAGTGTGCAGCTCCTGCAAGGACAGAAACTAATCCAAGAGTTTGAGGTGCAAGGGACGTGCATTACGGACTCCTAATGCTGCGGCCTACTACAGACTGGGAGGTTTCAAAAACAGAGTCTTTGCTTCCAAACCTGAGCATGGCTTTTTGACAGGTCTCCTTCTTGGGGGAACGCCCAAAAAAGGCTAGGTGACTTTTCGTACCTTTGAATGGCCATGACTGCAATGTAATTTTTAAACACAGTTTAGTATTTTATGAGAACAGACCACTAATGAGATGTTTTTGAGAACTCCATATTCTCTGTAACCAACACATACTTACGTTAATCTTTTCTCAATGGAATGCATATGCAAATAGTACTACCTACAGACATACCATTCATATACGTACACATTTAAAATAAAAGAGAACCTGAAAAATGCTGCTACTAAGCATCATTTACTTGCTTGCACAAAAGAAATACAGTACAATCTTTAAGTGCGTGCTCACCTTTTTTCCTGTCAGGCTCCTCCCTCATTCAGTGCAGTAAAAGATATTCAAAAGTGGTTTTATTTCTCATAAGCAAGGTGTAGCTCCAGGTCTTATTTTAACACACATCACTCAAATCATACAAAAAAAAAAAAAAAAAAAAAAAATCCCAAAGGGTTTTTTATCTGGTGCTATCACATGAGAAGCCCTATTTTTCAAAAGTAGAACTACTGCACCTTTACAACACTGCTTTTTAGATGAGTCCCAGTTTCAAGGCTAAGAAACCAAAGTACAGAGAAAACTAAGGCTAAAACCACTGTGTTAGGTTTTTCAGCATTGTCAACAGTATTACATTTTTAAATGACCAAAGAATACTTTAAACAGTTTAGTTTACAACCACGAGAACTCAGTGCTGCTGCATATTTAGCACACGGTGTCTCAAGGCAGGCGCTCAAAACATGACGCACACACGTTTAATGACCACCTTTTAACATTTTGATTGAAGTGACTTGGCCAAAACCACGTGTGAACTGTGTGGCAGATACAGGAAGAGATTCCTGTCTGGCATTCAACCTCTATAAAAATGAAGCCATATTTCTGCAAACTCTTACCTCTTTCACTACTTCTCATATTCTGAATCAAGTGAATTAAGAATCTGACAGACAACAACCTGGTTCACAAGGCAGACTAAATGCTCTCCTACTGAACAGTCAAGTCTATCCTGCACACATCAAGAAGAGGGTACAGCAGAAACATGTTACTTGATTTTAAAATATCACAGTGTTTATGAATGAGAGTTCTTCTACAGTAAATAAAGCTGCTGGTGAATTTTCTCACGTTTGTGTCGTTCTTATTTATTTATCGTGACATTTTTAGAAATCAAAATTCAGGTGTTGAAAAAGCCTAACCATTTTATCTAGTGTAGTTATACAATTTCTAACCTATGTCTCGAGCAAAGCTCTCACCTTTGGGCTCACAAAACACTTACAGGACTACAATATGCGGCAGCAGGTGAAAGCTTATCTTTTGCATACACTGTCTGGGGCTCCATTCCTCTTTATTCATAGCCAGCTTCTATCCCCCACCTTTAAAAACACGGGACAGCAAAACAGCACATCCATGACACTGCAGTCAACTTTCTGACCAAGTCTCTTTGAAAAAGAGCTAATTCTCTAAAAAGGATCAGTAGAGTTCCCAGGAAAAAAACAGTTTTAAGAATATGTTGACACTGCAGAAAATAAGTTTTCAGAAACTTGTTATCAAACACTAGTGGATCATTTTATCAGAAATATTTCCCAATGTACTTCAGACTTACACAAACAACCAGCACTGGAAATTTCAGATAAAACTCTGCAAAGTTACAGGCAAGTGAAAACAAAACCACATAATATAAAGTGTTGAGCTACCTCCTTTATCATTATTTTTCTTATCTAGACAATAGATGTATATTAAATGTGTCTACGAACAAAAGCCCATCATCAATATAAACATATTTTTATTTAGAACCCCATCATATTTCAAGACTTCTCCACTGTAAGCTCTCTACTAGTCATTATAAGCTAGGCAGGCCACTCAAAAACATGGCATAGCCTCACACCACATTTCACTACAGCCAAAATTTAAAAAAACACTCCCTATTACAGTATTCCTCATACCAAAATAAAAGTGATGTCTCATTTTGAGCCTTTCCTATAACATCTGGATATAGAACTATCCCATAACACATATAAAGACTGCATAATTGTGTATATGTGGGAATCGCATACTACAAACAGTCTTAGAATTGGATTTTTCCATTTCACTTCTTCAAACTACTTTCCATTACTTAATGCTTTCCACTTCAGAACAGAATTTACTTGCCTATATTTCCCACAGACCAAATGCTTGAAAACATTTGTAATTCAGTATAAAGGAGCTACTTTTGACAAAATTAAAGGGTTGGGTACGGTTGGTGTGTGGTTCTTTTTCACTGCATAAAATATAAAAATTAAAGTAAAAAGTTGGCCTGAAACACCAAATCAAAGCTAGGCAGCGCGCATTTTCAACTTAGCAAGACAGGCAGGAATAGGGCCGAATTCCTCTTTCAAAATAGAATTTAGACACCTTCGTGTGGATGTTTCACTTTCAATGAATTAGCACTTTCAAATGTAAAAACATTCCATCAGAAAATTTCGAACTAGTTTTAGTACTTACTTCATAGACACACGCAAAATTTAATTCCTCTCTTTCTCTTGTCTGTTAGGAATGACTTCCACACACATCATATTACCTCAGGCCTTCATCAACTGCTTTTCAGTTGCAGAAACCTCTGTATGTACAAAAACTCCCTGCAGTATTATGGAGATGAACATAATTTCATTCGACTTGGGACAGCCCTCAGTGGGCCACAAAAGTCTATTTCAGCAAAGAATAGCAACTAAAATATGGTCATATTTAAAAAAAAAAAAAAAAACAAAATCCCAAACCAACAACAACCATGCCTAAGACGATATTAAAAAAAAAACAACAACCACCACCAAACCAACACACTTTATATCTTTTGCTGTTCTGTGTGTTCACAACACCGATTGTAGAAGATTTTACCAGATGCTAGGAAATTTTTGCCAGGATGTGTTCAAATGAAATGACTTCCAAAATAAGAGACAATCTGGAGGTTAATAAAAAAAACTTACCACCTTCCTAAGTTCCCACAAATAATAAGCTTAAAACGTCAGAAAATTTCCAGCTATCAGATATTTCAATACTCAATTTACTGTGGGTTTTTTTTCTGAGGCACATTCAGAGAAATGGCTAAAGGAACTGTAATGGCCTTCTGGGACAGGAAGACCAAGGTTTCTGTAAAAAAATGTTAAATTAATTTTTATAGTGATGCAAAGTCAGGGAAGGGTTGTTAAGAGATGGCCTGTTGCCACAGGGTGGAGGTTTGTTTTGGTATCCTTTTAGAGTCTGCAGGTGTTTGGCAGGAGCTGAAATCAGGGCCAGCTGTGGTATTTCAGCTCTGATATTTCCCTCCCCATATTTCTCAGAAGTGATGCATCAGGGTGATGTCTTACACCTGATGTACTCAACTTGTGTGGTATGACTGTAACTGCTGGGGGGGGTGAGGGGGGGTGTACCACCGCATGGCTCCTTTTTATTTTCAGCTGGCAACATTCATATAGTAAAATTCATCAACATGAATGGATTTAATCTGGTAAAACATCAGATAACAATTTATTAAACTGCCCATAATATTTCTGGGTTGTTTTGTTGCTTCTTACATATGCCAGGCATTTAATTAAAGTAATAAGGCTGTATAAGCATGGTGAAAGAAATTACATTGCGAAAAAGGGGAAGCTAATGTTTTAAAGAAAACAGAAAAACCTTCAGTCCCCTCACTTAACCAGCAAAGATCTTTGTTCTTTCATACTTAGCTGCAGTACAGTGCGTACCTGGTTTTGTTTTATCTTTTGGGAGAATTTGAATAGTTTCTTTTAAAAATTATATTCTCTTTTAAGTTTGTTTTGTTTGGAAAACCTCAGACCACTTTGTATTTCATACACATGTTCCCCAGGGTATGTGAAATGGGACCATACTGAGGTCACTAGTAAGTTTTTAAAACGCTTTAAGAATTCCTTTAATGTTTGTACTATCTTGGCCTGGTTAAAAGAACACATTTTTAAAATATAGCTTGAAGAATTTTGGCTATAAAAAGCTTCATTAAAATAGTCTATACTGTACTATTAAGAGTTTCTAAGAACTTTTACAAACATTCTTTCCTCCCTCTCATTTTTAAGAAAATTGTTCCCTTAACCAGTGAATCTGCTCCTCTTTCTCTCAGCCTTCTTATCCACACATGCACAAGCACACACATACTTCTATCCACAGACTGATTGACTTAGCAGTGCAAATGACTATGGTATTCATTTTAACTTCATAAATGAATAAAAGATTATAATCAGTGGGGAAAGTGGATGTTTCACTCCATTCATGGAAAAAACAGTATCACCTGGCACTCCAACTAAGTAACAAAATTCTTTGTTTTTGGCAGCTCATTTGGAGTATGATTGAAGCTGTTAATGATATTAACAAAATGTCCTGGGATCAAAAATTCGTTGTTTTATCTCAGTTTATAGAAGAAGTTATACAAACCACTCTTGGCCTTCAGAGTTCTGAGGTTCTTTTAGTTAAATTAAAATATAACTTAAAAACATGACCCACCTGTAGCTGATTAAGTTCCATTAAACATTTCCAATCATGTCCTTTTCTTGCCTTTCCTGCCTCCTGAGACTTGCTTCCATTCCTCGCTTGTATTATTCCAACCTCCTCCCAGGATTCCTGTCTTTGGCTGGTACCAGCCAGGTGCACCCTTTGCAGCATTACTGACAGCTGAGCTAGCAAATTCGTCGATGACACCCATGCAGTGCATCTTGGTCACTAACGGTGCCAGACCACACCTACATGAATGCTGGCTGCATTATGGGTATCCAAATCCATACATCAAATAGGAAGACTATGGCAACAAAATGAAGCTAAAAAATGGAATTGTGTTTAGAACCAATTCTGCTGGTAACACCCAAAATGGAAAAGGTTAGCAAAACCTAAGTATTACCTATTAGAGGTAGACTAGAGTTTGTCTATATCGAAGTATCACCAGGTTTGAAGTTTTTCCAGAGTCTTTGCAATGGTTGAAAGCAAATGAATATGAAAAGCAGATTATTGCATTATGATAAACTGTTTCATTTTACATCACACTGTTTGTAAGTAAGGTTATTAAATGCAACCCGAGTGACATCCTTCTTAGAAATGTATTTTGTGATCTAAACTGAGCCTGAGAAAACCCACCATATTATAATAGGAGCACTGTGAAGAATGATTACCAAGTTCTCATACTTAATGACTGGTTTCAGCTTTACACGTGAGAAAAATCTTGTGGTGATTACAATATGTTGTTCTTGTTGCGTGCTTGTTTTCCCTGTTATGACTGGGATTTCATAGTGCAGAGGATACTTACATTACAGATTCTGGAGTGTTGCTAGACTTCTTCCCTAGTCTTAGGCATAGTCTCAGGGCTCTGCGATGCTTTTTGACGTTTCAGAAACCAAAATTGCAGACTGGCTTATGAAAGAGCAAAGCTATACACAAGCATGTGTTTTTATCTAAGACGTGTGCTGTCTGTACAGCAACAGAAAGATGAACAAGTGGAGACAGATTGGGCAAGGTACAACAGCAAAAACTACAGTTCAGAAGAAATGTGAAGGTGAAAAAGCTTTGCCTGAACAGTCCTTAGGCCTCCAAATCCAAGCTATGGATAAGTGAATCAGGGCAATGAAGCCACCTGTGAAGGTCTGAAGTCTCCACCATCAAAATAAAACTTTGTGTAAAAATCAGAAAAATATACTTCAGAGGCTGAGTATGCTACTCTCAAAATTGCTGGCCTGCTGGACAGTCTCTCAGATACATAAAGGTAGAGTGGGAGACTTAATTTTATATAAGTGATGTAAAGTAAATATCTTGCCATAAGAGCGATACCTTAAAATGTCAACACTTCTGTGTATTTCAAGAAAGAACAGGAAAGAACCGCATTCTTTTTTTTTTTCTTCCCCTCCCCCTGAACAGAGCCATAACTGTGAGAAAATGCTTAAGGAGGCAGGCAGCCCCAGAAATGAAACAAATGCATACACACAGATGCAGCATCGCCACAAACAAAGAACAACATTTCATTTCCCATAGTAGTAAGAGCACAATGTCTGAGTGCCACTTCTTTCAGAGACAGGCATAGAAAAGACACCATTTTCAAGCAGTTCCTGGGGGTGGGGGGTGTGTGAGATCAGTATGTCCCTTTACCAGAAAATACTTTGAAAAACCTGCCATACGGTGGTATCTGACTGCAAAGCACTGCAGTACCTTTTATGGATAGGCTAACTATGTCAGGTTATATATATATATAACGTAATTATAATACATACAATAATTATTCATACAAATAATATTTAGGTGAATTCTAACAAAAAGCAAGGCAACCAAGCCAACCTCTTTTTAATTTGGGAGGTAATGGCCATCCCATAACATCCTATGTTTTAAAAAGCCATCTCTTTGAGAGTGGATCTGACTTTCTTAAAAGTTGCACTGTCAAAAAAAAAAAAATCTCGAAGAATATTTTTCCAATGCTGCACCAAGTACAGCCAAGTCAACCCCGTTCTGAGTAAAATACTCTCGCTGTGTGTTCTTCAAAGCCCAAGATTAATCCCTCTGAAAGTTATGAAGTGGAAAATCTGGTCCATGCATACTTCACAGCATGGTACTACATCACTTGAAGGAGAAAGAGCATATTTACGTAAGAAAAAAAAAACCAAATTCTTTCCTTGCAGTAGCCTAACAAATATTGTCCTATACCTCTAAAAGTATAATAAACATCTTTATAACAAACACATTTATTATAAACATATTCCCTTATGATAGAGATTGTTTTGCCTGTTCTTCTTTCCCAAAGACTGCAATGGGATTCGAAATCCTGACAAACACTTCTTGACAGCAGACATGGCACATACAAAATTGGCTGCTTTCTTTTTCCTCCAACGGCTAATCATTTTTCCGGTTACTCCCATTATTAGAAATTAATTTAATGGAGATTGATTACACAACAGAATAGCTGTAAAATACTCTAATATTCAAGAAAGTATAATTCAGTTTGGTTGGGCCCTTTAACCCATCATAAGCCAGAGGGTGAGAAGGGAAAGGGTCAGAGAATACACAGACAACATAACTACAGATACTTAGAAGTAAAAATAGTGTTTATAATTAAGTATAGATGCAATTCAGAGAAAGACTTAACATTTAAAGTAAACAAATAAAAAGCTGAAGCGTTCTCAGCCAGGGAAACAACCAGTCCAAGAAAAGGTTAAAAATCTTTCTGTATATGACTTTTGTGCTTCATTTTTCTGTTTCCAGTCAAAAAGTTGCCCATTTCTTTCAAACAGTATAGATTTTGGTTATCCATACTCTATACAGAAAATTATTTGCTTGTGGACAGCAAGAAATGTACTTCTCTGCATATTTACCTGACCAATGCAATTACATAATATATTACACTTTCTTTCCCTGTTTTACCAGCCATTTTTAAAAGACAGCCTCCATACAAGACATGGAATAACCTACAGTTTAATGCATTATGGCAAAATCTGTGTTCCCAAGCATATAATTCATTTAAGGATCTGTATTTATTTGTTATTATTCCATACTACTGGCTTAAACTCAATCCACTATATTACTCAATCTACCATATAACTCTCAAATTCCATTTTAAAGCATCTGAAATCAGGTCTGAGTGGCAGGAAAAGTGATCATTACTCAGCATTTGCAAAACACGTGTAACAATGTATAGAAAAGACTTGGTGAGAACCAACCTGAGGATCCGAGAATACTTCTTGCATATTGTTGATTGGGCCATATGGAACCCCGCTACCTTCAAAGAGCTGCAACCATTCGATCGTTGCTTTTTCTGAAAACCTAAGAGCAAATAAGAAGCATGTGGTTTCAACTCCATGCTTTCAGATTCCGAAAAATGTCTACCCTGTCTCCTCCCTCTCTCACTGCTTCCATACTCTTCCCCACTGATTTCTTCCCAGGCAGCGAATAACATCATGAAAATTTACTGCACGTGTTCTTCAGAAAGGCAAAACCCAAAGACATAGGGGAAAAAACATAGCTGAACTGACTTCTATCTGATCATCTGCAGCAATCCAGCAATGACATCAAGCTAAATTTATCAGCAGTTTCAAATAAGGATCAATGGGTTTCCTCCAGTCCTTAATTAACACTAATGTGCTTCACATTTGCTTTCTTTTATGTCTGCCTTTAACAACAAAAAGATAGAAGTAATGTGGGTACGAGTCTAACATACAACACTGCTCACTAAAAACTGATGTAAAGCACCACAGTGTTCTTCCTCCATTACATGCAAAACATATGTCAGGATTAACAGTCACATTTTTTGGTCAGATAACAACATTGATTACATACTTCTTCGTTGTATGATTGTATAACGAATCCTAAGGACATCCGGTTCAGCACATACATGCTGTGCCTATGCTGGCGAACACAGAGCTCCACGTCCTTCTATCACACACAAAACGCTCAGCGTCTTTCCCTCTCAGCATTCAATTCCCTAACTGCTAGCACCACTCTATTGCTCCTCTTTTGCTACACGCTTTTTCTTTCCTCGTCTGCCCAGCAGAGTTACACACATGAAGCAAACGCACTCTTGAAGCCACACCAGCCACTGAGAGATGGTATTTTCTGCAGTCACCTGGGATTCTGAATCAAAGGTGAACTTGTTTGGAGATCGTATCTTAAGTTTCACGAAGGTACATAACACAGAGGTCTACCAGATTATTAGAAAGGAAAGATCTACTTCAGGCTACGTACAGCACTAAAGGAAATTAGGTGTGATCTAAAGACCTCATGGAAATGAAATTACCAGAAATCTTGATCAGGGACGCTCACTGGTATTCTGTAGCTCACCGGTTCAGAGTTCTCCACAACAATGTCAGTAACATTCAGCTTTACTTCTAGCATGTGAGTACGCAAAAAAATCCCTTCCAAGTTTCTGACAGAAAGTTAATAGAGACAAAGCCCCAAACCCCCTAAATCAGTACAAAGTCAAACTTTGTAAACTTCTTTTTATACATATGCAGAGGTTGGCTGCATTTCATGCTGCTTTCAGGCTAAAGAAAAAAAGCTAGCGATGGTGACAAGTTACAGTTATGCGAAGTATATGGCATAGGTATGGATCCAAGCTTCACAGTAAATGTCTTTCTCGCTGTGCAGGAACAACTTTCCCAAGCTTTGAGAGAATAAAGCCTGATACTCAATGCATTTTGTACTCTAAATAAACAGGAAAATGCACAAGTTTTGCACTGCTCTTCCTCCGAAACAGAAGTTTTACTCCTGCTGAATACACGTGAAGTTAACAAATAATACTAGTAGAAATGGAAAGAGCAACAATACGGAAAAATCAGAATAAAAAACTTTAAAAGTGCGAAATGTATTATAAAATGAAGCATCGCTTCTAAAGTAAACAGGTATAAGATTATTGAGCTGTTCAACCATGCGTTTCATTGGATATTACAGTTATTTCATGGTAAAGATGTAGTCAGTCATAAAGATAATGCCACTCTTGGACACATCTAGGGACCATCTAATTTAGCACTGTATTGCTGACCATACCTAGAACCACATACATTACATGAAACTGCAGAAAAAGGTAACTATAGAGAGGTAGATAACCTTCCTTCTTCAGTGATTGCAGCCATTAGGAAAGCATGATTTTAACCAAAAATATAATTCCTATTTCCCTTCTGTTACTAAGGTTTGGCGCTCAAACTACTGCACAGTCGAAATCTGATTCACACAAAAAACTGTTTCCCATCAGCTACTGGCGCTATTTATACAAAACTATGCTGTTCTCTGCTAGCAGCTGAGACACCTCCTTCCTGAGATGCTTCATAACCCATGGCCCACTAACTCCCTTTTTAGAAATGAAAAGCTTTTTTCAGCTACTACTTTTTCCTGACACCTCAACCTCCGCTACGCTCTCTTTTCTAACAAAAGACAGCACATCTGCAAGAGGACTCTTGGGCTCCACAGCATAACTATGGCTGAAGATCATCAGTAAGAAATTATTCTAATTCTTAATATCTGTATCATCATTCCCTTGATCTATTTGTAATGAATAAACCCTGCTGTGTTATGTTTCTTATTTAACAAAGCCTATATATATCACCCCAAGTTTAAAAAAGCAAACAACTTGTGGATTTAAAGGATAGTCTGAAAATGAAGTCTTTTCAGTGGAGTGCCAATGATCTACAACTGCATAATCAGTATGTTACTTCCTGATGTCATGGTAAATATGAATACTTTTGAAGACATACATTCACATTCAGTAACATTATTCCACGTGACTCCATACACAGTGAAGTGGAGTGCATGTTTTGCAAAATTTCTATGGGGTGTAGGAACTTCTGAAATCTTGGCTTCTGCTTAGAATTTTCCTTCCTATGAAACAGACAAAAAAAATTACCACAATTTTGTAGAAAACAAGTGAAGGTCTGTTTCAAAACATAATTGTTTTGAATGGACGTAACAATTGTCTTAGTCTTACTTATTAGTTTGTTTATTGGTGGTTGGAAAGAATTCCTAAAAGCTTTAAACTCTATCAAAGATGTAAAATCCCACATTCTATCACCCTCAAAGGAGACACACAGCATTTTCTCCTGAAATTGAAACTCTTGACCTAAACCTGATACAGAATAGCTTCCTTTATTTGTGGTAGAAAAAGGCTGTTCAGAGTATATTGTTAAGCAAACTGCTTAAAAACAAAACAGAACACCACCACTGCCAATAAAGGCCTATTATTCAGATTTTGAGACCAACAGCATGCAATGTTTGGTTCATTCACCTGTGTTTTATATCTTGAAACATCTATTGTAGAGCATTAAGGGAGAAATATTGTTTCAAAACCTGATTAAAGATAAGGCATGGATTAAAAAAAACCCCAAGTTTACCTCTCTGATGTCAGCTGTACAAGCTGCATGAACTTTGAATTTATTTTTCTTTTGCTAACCTGTATGTACCACCCCCTCCATCTAAATATAACTTTTAACGTACTTACACAAATAAATACCATAAGCTTTCCTTATAGCAAAGGGCTGATGTTTAGGTTGCTAGGTATCAACTGATACCATGCTCAGCACTCCAAAATATCAAGTAAAGACCTCCAACAAAAACTTCCAAGAGAAGTAAAAGACTGAAATTCTCTCCTGAAAATGAAAAGCTCTATCAGCAGGAACTTACAAGGCCTGGCCAATCCTTTTCCCTTCAACACTTGTTTTAAAACATTTTTCCATGCTTTGGTATTGTCTTTTATAAATATCCTACTTAGCATACAATTCCCTTTTCTTGACTGAAAAATTTACAATGTCATCTGCTGTCTTTCAGCGGGAAATAAGTAACTTTTATATACACATATAAATAAAATCACTGATGGAAACACGTTCAAGGCTAAACAATGGTCCGTCTCCCAAACAAAAGCTAGTAAAAAAAAAAAATCCCAGACTGTACAGCATCTGAACTCTGAAGCATGACACTTGCAAACGAAACTTTATCTGTCCATGGAACCTTAACGATACCCAGTGACTGCAGGAGAACTCCGCCATCTGATTCACACTACAGCTCCGTGTATTTCCAGATGAGCCCCTTTTCCCTCTAAGATGTTCTATCTGCTACAGATATAGGCACATAAATGCCATTTAAATTATCTATAATTCATTTGTAGAATTATTTTAAATCTGTAGCTTAGCTTTCTACAGTTATTACTAGTATTTTAGAAATTCAGAAGAATTTACTTTTTACTGTACTAGTCTGTGGTATGAAGCTTGAACGAAAGCTTTTTCTGAAAACAGCTCTGAAAAAAGAAGGATCTGTACCCCAATGGAGAACAAACCCATTGCTAGGGCCTCTACTGCAATGCCTGTACTAAGGCTTACTTCACTAAAAGAGGCAGTAGTTTCCATCATGTCTTCTTTGCATTTTAAGCAGTACTCTAAGCCTCCTCTGCACTGAATTACACAGCACTTGTGAAGCTACTGAAGGTGCAATGCTGAAATGAGGCGATTCTGAAACATTTAGCACTAAAGATATTTCATGCTTAAAAATATTATAAGAATAGAAAGCATAGCATGAGCTGAACTAATTGAAATGTTATTTCATGGGAAGAAATCCAACTAAATATATTTTCCCTCAATTCGTAAATCTAGCAGGCACCATTAAATGAAAATCTTTAAATTTAAAGTATGTACTCAGTAAATTAATCTAAAACCATTACAGCACAATATAAGAAAGAGCCTCCAAAAGCCCAAAAATTAAATATCAGACAAAAAGGGCTTACACCTTATTTCCTTGCACAAATCACAAGTGCAGTTTTGCTTCTTAAAAAGCAAGACCTAAATCCCCTTCTGCTTTCTAACAAATTCTAATTAAAAAAAAAGGGAGAATGGATCGTTAATTGTGAAAAAGAGAGTGTCTGCTTGACTTGCACAGGTTGCATGAAATGGTTTCAGTGAGTTAGAAACGTACCTGAGTTCTGTTAAAATGTATGAAGCTTCTCATCCTGTTAATAATTCATGTAAACTTTGTTTCTTTTTTAGCAAATATTCTGGCTTTCAATGGAATAAAGACTTCTAAAGCATGAATGAATCCACTTTGTGTGCATTCTTTGCATCTATCCCATTTTCCCTGTTTCCTAGGAAACCTTCAGTCATTGCTACATCCTATGTGGAAGGGCATGCACATTTCTCCAATGGATAAAACCACCCAATTCCACACAAAGTAAGTTTAGAAGAACTACTGAAGCAAAATGCTGCTCTTTTCTATAGGAAGCTTACGGCAATTAATGCAGAGAAGTAATTTGGACAGCTACCAAATGCAGATGGAACAGCAACATCTAAGATTAGTAATAGCTTTTTACATGCAGTCAATCACAAAAACCTTCTCTGTTCTTGCTAAAGTCCACAACAGCATTCTTGTGTTTTCTAGTACAACCCAAGTTTGCACTATGGGTTTTGCATTGGTTTGTTCTATCAACATCCTATCTACTTTCAAATATCTACAATATTTTCTCTCTTCACTACTAACAATCTCTCTCACAGGAGTCATCTCAGTAAAATAGTTTGTACAGTTTCTTGCAGTAGCATCTATGAAAGATACTATACAAAATAAAAGTCATAGAAAAAAAATATTTGGAAAATTCAAGTATTATATCATTATCCCTTGGTGTATAGTAAATATGCAATTAGAGTTTTCAAAACAAATACTACAGTATTTACTCAATAGTCTGTAAGCATCTTTGTGTTAATGTCTAATTAGTCTCCTCTTGGTTACTGATTAATCACTCAGCAAACAACAACAGACTCTAAAAAACTTTGGGATCAACATTACTGATACATTTTGCTGATGGCTACGTCAACTACTTTAAAGGATGTCACATATAGTAGGCTGTAAGAGGTAGCTACATATATTACAGTCCAGATATTCTTAAGCACCACAAATCCACTCTGAAATTTGTTTTAAATTTCTACATACTACAAATATTGTTACCAGTTTAATAGCTCTATTAATAAACCATCACCTTTATGCACACAATTTGTGCTGGAAATGGATGGACATTCATGTTCCTTTACGAAGTTCTGCATGCTATTTTAAACTCCTATACAATTTTTAAGGAATAGCATACCAGAGATACAGAAACGCATCCATATTGTAAAATGTGTGCCTTACAGGTCCTGAGTAGTAAAATCCAGCATGTTCCAGAACTAGTTCTTTTTGGATTCAGATACTGTTAGACTACGCACATTAGAAATGTACTCCTTTTCCCAAGCCTTCCCCTCTTTCTCAGGTAAGCAAAAGACTGTAACTTCTACAGTTATGACAAAGGAAGTGCAAATTAACTGAAAATCAGCTAAACACACATCAGTAAAAGCACATTGAGAATAACGGAACTCTATATTGATTTTGTTGCTGTTCTTCTTTTAACTACTCAAGGAGAGTAAAGAGCTAACAACGGTCAGGTCAAAAAGCTCATTCAAAAACCAGTGAAAAGATCTCCCTTGATTTCAGCAGCCTTATAGCTAGCAATATATGTCACCAGAAAAAAGACAGCAAGTTCCTTTTCAGGAAGGATCTTGAACTTCACATGTGTATGAAAATGCGAAGAGGTTTATTAAATGGTGAGAAAAGAATACAGAAAATCCACATAAGCTCACCCAGTCCAAAAATCAGATGCTGGAGACATCTTGAATCTCTCTCAGTCACACACATATAAGTCAACATAAAACTACTAACATTTAAAACAAAGCATTTTAAAGCAAACAGTCCCAGTTTGGTAGCTGATGCCCACACAGCTCAACTATGTACGCGCTGATGGTGAGGCAGATGACCGGGGAAAGTAAACCTCACCAGCTGGGCCACACTGAAGTCATTATCTTTCCACCTTCAGATACCTGTCTTGCCGAAGCAGTAAACAAACAGATGCTCATTCCTGTAATGTTATCAACAGTCACTTCAGTCTGCAAGGCTCTTAGTTTAGAAAAAGAAATGGTGGGGATGAGGAAGGACATTTATAGTGACTAGGCATGTCTCAACAAGTGTGAATTTAACAGTGCTCCTCATCAGGTAAATTAAACATTTTACAATACACTTTCCCCTTCAGATGCCCTCTTCTTCTGTTACTAGGTGGAAACAATTTAGCAACGATCTTGTTAACTGAGGATCAGGTTCCTCTGTGCTTCCTTCCTGCTGGTTCCTTTTCCCCTCACACTTGCATATGCAACATGCAGCTGTGGTGCACACTCAAGAATAAGGGCTTTAAAACATAAGCGCTAGGAATATAAGTTCCACTCTGAATCATTTCCAGCCCTAACGCTTCTGATTTTAAGTCTACAATAATTTAGCTATAACTGCAGGAGCATTAATCATGATGAATTCATGTGTTCTTCATCATGTGAGCTGCTTTGCTTTCAAGGCTGAGGGCATGTGTGCTATTCCCCTTCCCGCTGCACTCACACAACCCCACACACTCTGTTCCCTTTACAGGTTAATTTCCCAAAGTACCTTGGAGTACACATTTAGCTGTACTGTCTTAAAATGCGTCTACATTACTGAGGTGCAGGCTGGGATTAACGTTCAACTTCTGGAGTAATTTGAAGAAGCAGGTCAACAGATTAACCCTCCCTTCCTCAAAGCAACTTGTCTTAAAACTGGCATTATACCAGCTTTTGCACAGATGCATCTCAAATTTCACACGCACACTACATATGTATGTCTTGACACATGCATGCATATATGCACACTTGTATGTATATACACACAAAATAACCCACATTGTGCCTGGCACTCTTCTGTTCCAGAAGAAGCAAAGGTAAAAGTGGAAGGGAGGTGGGGGGGAACGGAGTAACAATTAAAACTTCGTTCTCTTGGATAGATGTACATCTAACTCACAAACCAGAGGTTTCCGCTAGAAACATAAAAACCAGAGTGCTCTGTAGTCTGTCACTTCTCACATGAGCTGGGAGTCTCAGGGGCCTCTGTAGTAGCCATTGAACCTGACCTCCACCCAGGTAGGGTCATTTTGAATTTGACTCTTGGCACGCACCCAAGAAAGGAAGGCATTCAGAGGCAATTTGCTTTTGTCAGAGTTCTGCTTTGTTGCCATTTGGGGAAAATGTCACCTAAATAGAGAGAGAGATACAGAAGGCACCGAAACTTCCTTTTTTGTGAAGCAAACATTGTAGATGAGCAAATGTCAGCAGTGGGAGGAGAAAGAGGAAAAAGGAAGCTGTTTGAGCCGCAGCAAGTCAAGGAAGATGACAGGCACAGGAAAAAAAGAGCATAGCAGGAACAGGACCAGAGATGGGAAAGGGACAACACCACCAGTAGCAAAGCAAGTACAAAACACTCCATCGGCCTATATTCATCTTCCCTGTGAATGTCCTACGACCCAGCAGTCCTTGCAGCATTGTACTCATTTCAGCATAGAAGAGGGAACTGAAAAACACTCCCCCTCTCAACATGTCTGGGACTGGTTTCTCTAATTCCCTCCTCTTGTCCCGTTGTGAGATCTGGGTCTCTTGAAGCAGCATCCCGCTCAAGTCTCATCTACCTTTCGGTTCCTTTTATTGAGATCTGACAATCTCTTTGGATATGTGAATTTCTCCTCCCCTACCTGCTCTCCCCTTCTCTCTTTCACGTGTACCCTACAGAGGGATTGTGATGCTGTAAGCCGACAGCAAGCTGGGGTGAAGAGCTAAGGACGGATGTGCTTCACTCTTCATTTCTCTCAGGGAAGAAAGAGGATGAGAAAATTCTTCCTGAAATTAATGGAGCAATTCACATGTCTCGGAGCTGTTGTATCAAGCTACATTTATGTCTCAAGCCATATTCTTCTCCATTTTGTATTCTCACTCAGCTCAGGACATGCAACTATGATGAATAGGTCATTTCACACCTTTCTGAAAAGTCTTCTGTTTAAAGGTCAGTTTCTTCTAAGTGCTATATAATCCCCATGCTTATCTAACTGCCTTGAAATCTGGCATGGTTTCTGCAGGTGGTGAGTAGAATTATTGATCTAAATTAGAGGTCATCTGAGTGAAGAATTCCCAAGATTCCCTTTTTTAAAAAAACAGCATTCCTTACCATTGACCGATTGTACCAACGTTTCCCTTGTGCACACATCTAGAATAAAACTGTGGCCAAAGAGTCTCAATTGCTTAACATTTACCCTAGCAAATGAAAGGCATCAACTGCCTCCTTGGTACTCAGAGATCAGGCATTTTTAAAAATTTCTGCTCCACACAAGCAGCAAATTAAACACTCAAGACTTCAGGGAGTTCCTGATCCCTTGAGTAGGTCTGAACATCTCCTTCTATTCCTAAATAAAACCTGGGAAATCCTCTTCCTTAAGAGGAGAAGGTTAAGAATCCTTCTTGCCTGCACTTAGCAACTGCTCAGAAGTTAGACATGAATTGTAGTTAATTCATTCTGAAAACTAAGAAAAATAGGAAAAGAAAAGGTAAGCCATACCTCTGGAAATAGTTCAAAAGAGACAGGAGGAAGAGGACTGGTTAGATAGGTCAACGGAAGCCTACTCCAGGCTCTGGTGGCACCTCAGCTCAAGAAGATTATAACAGCATGAACAGCTTGGGAAAAATATGCATATATCTACTGTGCAACAGCAGCGACACATGCAAGCAACTGCAAAGTACCAAGCATATGCCATAAAAATGGTGCGTAAAATACCAATGACTTAGTGGAACGGGAAGGACATATAAACTGAAAATGGCCACAAAAGAGTGTGGGGGAAAGGGAAGGAAATACAACTATATGTTTCCTCTCATGTGCTTCTAGACACCCTAATTACTGCTGAGATACTGAGACACAGACCATATCCGTGAATCTTTTCACTGGCCTTATCAGCAGCAACAATCTCAAAGGATTCCACTACAGGACCATAATTCCCATTTATGTTTCCAAGCACGTACAAAAGAGAAGGAACATTTAGGAATCACCATATTCCTGTACATAAATGCAAATATTTACCTGCTTTTTACTGCTCAGCCTAGCACACCAAACAAGTTTGCTGACTTTTTCCATTGCAACATCATTGGAAAAAAGCTGCTTTGCTTCAAGTTATATGCAACCTGCCTGGCACAATATCAAAATGAGACATGGATGAATGGCCCGATTAAATCCTTCAAGGATTTCCATGTCCCTTTTGCCTTCCACCACACAAAGGAGGTCACCATCTTAACAAACGTGACTGCAGTAGAACCCATGTCAAGAAAATCACAACTCTTCTAAGCTGCTCCAGCTCATGTCTCCACAAATCCATTGAGAAGTGGACAGCAGTGTGCAGATAGTAAGTGAATGGGAGGGTCTGCAGGTGTTTCGTTCCAACTACTGCACCTTAGATTTATATTTTCCATGTGTTGGAAGCTGCAACACTATCAAGCAATCAGTGATTTAATTGAGGTACTTCTCAGTGAAATTCTACCATTACTATTTTGTCATTTCCCTTCATTTCTCTAGGGTTGACATTTTTCACTATTGAGACACTATTCATTTGATTCTTTAAGTAACTTCAAAAATGAGCCACATATAATTTTACAAACAACTGTGCATTAGTGAATAAAACCAGTTTCCATGGAATGTGTATAGAAACATATTTGATCTCCATTAGAATGCCAAAGGTGTTTGTTACAGTCAGTGTTTTAAAGCTGAATGCCAGGTGAATTCACAATAACATGACATAACAAAATACTACTGGAAACATCTCCTCCAAAAATGTGTATACAGTC
>Ga0181612_102120_pt1 | contig 19029 bp, 9 predicted proteins | sample HoacroProtozoa21_FD_119630 | JGI IMG/M metagenome (GOLD analysis project Ga0181612, IMG submission 119630) | Hoatzin crop microbial communities from Cojedes, Venezuel. Combined Assembly of Gp0051906, Gp0051904, Gp0051908 | reverse complement strand
TTAGTTTAACTTCCTGGGAATAATTTGAAATGATTACTGTTCTTTCTTCAGGAAATGTTTTACTAGAAAAACAGTTCCATCTCCTATTTGCTCATTTTAAACATTCATTGTGTACGTGTAATTTAAAAGTGTAGGGGGCAGAAAATAACCGTTTAGAGAATATACATAAAATGAGACAAGTCTGAGTTAAAGAATCAGAATCCTATTGTGCTTAAATGCAGTAACTGCCTGGAGCTTCATTCTAGGACTAAATTGGTCATACACAGCATAGAAATGAATGTCTTTTTGATAAATATAATTCGAAGCCACAGGCTTACAATTAAAATATGTATAACCATTTTAATAGTCAGTAAATAGCTATATCAATGTTCAAATGAGCAGTGCTGTCAAAGAACAAATGAAATGCAAGTACTAGCTTCACCTTAGGCTGCTGTCAACCACTTTAGTTAACTGTTGGGTGTAACACATTTATTATGCATGGAAGCACTGTTGCTGTAGAAAAGAGAAACTTGGGTTCAAGTTTGAGAATAGCAGGAATAGTTTCTGGGCAGGTTAGTGGAAAGGATATATTAAATACGATGCTGAGGATATGGGTCTAATTTAAAGAATAATTTTCTGTTGCACCCACAACTTTATTCTTTCATCTTACTGACAGCACAAATGTTTCCATCCATTTCATTTCATCTTCTTCCTTCTCATCTCAGATATTTATATGTTTGGATGGCCCCATCCTGATAAAATCCAGCTGCCTTCCAAATAGAAATATCATTTACAATTTCTCTTGCTTTCTTCTTTCAGAGTCTTCAGGGAAATAGCTTGATTAATTCATAGGTTTTCATTCCTGCATTTGTTTGTTTATGTGTGTGAGTGAGTGGATGTGCTGTGTAAGGATGTGTGTGACTAAATTATTGAGGGAAAGCTAAATCAAAGAGATTAAATTTGCCTTTGGGGTATATTTAAAGTGCAGACTGCAATACAGAGATATGCATCCATCTCTAAAGGAGCTGGTTTGGGGTACTGGAAACTTAGGTGAAGGGAAGTTCTCAGTACCCTCTGTGTCAGTCTCTGCAAGGAGGGCATCTCTGCTCTCTATGGCAGTCTGAGAGTCTGGGATTTAGGGATCAGTGTCCCAGGTTTCAGTGCCAGCCAGTAGCTCAGGGAGCTATGCACCACTTTCCTTTTTTATACAACTTTGATAAGTTTAAAGAAAAAAAAATCAGCTGAATCTGCCACATCTCTCTTATTTACAGAAATTTCTTCTCATACTACTAAACTCTGGGAAAGAAAAAAGAATGAACCTGGACTGTTCAAAACCTTTTGAATGGTTCCTCTTCTTTTTTTCTGCTCCAGTTAAATCTGGTTCTAGTGATCATACGAACACAGCAAGAGAGTTAAGCAGGTCTTAAGGGTGGGCCTGCCAGGATCAGACCAGAACCAAATGTTTCAAACTTCCTAGCCCTGCCTTTGCCCTGGTATAAGACTGTTTCATCCATTGCTGTGCACAAAGGGGAAACTCCTGGGAACCTCCCTCTTCTTGACAGACCGCAAAATAATGTGGAGGGAGCCAGAATGTTCACTGGTTCTGTGCTTAAGTGAAAAAAGAAGCCATAGAATATTTCTGTCATCTCACAGTTGGTTTACCAGCAAGGAATATGCTGCCATGAAATACCCCAGACTTCGTAACCTCCCTAACACCACCTGAGTCATTCTTGTTAGTCCCCATTGATCATCAACCTGGGAACAGGGATTAAGTGAGCCAAACAACCTTCTTCAGAAGTTGAACCTGCTCTCTTTCTAGTCTCTGTGAGTCACAGGATGTGCTTGAGGGGAGTTGTGCACTTTTGCACTCAGACCTTACGCAGTGCTACTGAGCAACGTGCTCTTCCTCTGATGGAACCCCTTCTGTTTGCCTCCAAAGTTTTACCCTACTAGGACTGGTAATTTTCTCTACAGGAGCAGTCCCATCTTGTACTCTTTCTTGAAAGAGTATTTTTGAAACATGTAGAGGAAATTATGTAAACAGAGAGATAAATCAAGGGCTGTTAATAAACACAGAAGCCCGCTCTGTGTTTAAATTCTTTCCTCACAGAAATATTTTCATATTAGATTTCTTTCTCAATTATTTTGTTTAGTTGGACCTCTAAGATGTTCATGTGACAGGTATTTTTCTGCTGTGGAAGTGGTAAATCTTCAAAGGTTTTTGTGAGCAGTAAGCATGAGCAGAGTGGAGAGCTCCCAGCCCCTGCCTGCCCTGGCGATGGGCAGGGTGCTGTCGGAAAGGCTGATGTAGCTAGTCACAGAGCGAACAGGATATTTTGTAGCTGAATTTTCTATTGCCATTTCATTGTACAAAAATTACCATGACTGTTTCTTCTTCTGAGAAGCCGTGATTCTCCTTCTAGAAGACAGTGGTTGTGAAATTATTATAATGTGCATGAATTGGTGCTTGTGTTGCCACTCTCACTGGACTTATTAAGGGTTGAACTAACATAGAGAGCAAAAATGTCTGCTTAATCAACTCCATTTCACAATTAGCAATGCCAATAAAAAGAAGTGAACATGTATTATCCTGAGTCTATGCTGTTACTGTCACTGGGAGCAGCACTGTAGTAATCTACTTCCACCATTAACATAAGGACCTCTGGATGTGCAAGAGGCAGCTATAATGTGCCGTATTCCAGCAATCCCCACCTGGAAAATATTTCCTGCCTGGGGAAATTACACTTGGATACAGATAGATAGTGCTACTAATGACAGTGTCGTATTGATAAAAGCATGTCTTCTAAAAAATGATGAGGGAAAAACTTTAAATACATATCCTGCATGAGGAAAAGGAATTAGGCAACCCATCAGTGAGGCATGGAGGAGAAGCCTGTCTAGGATGTTAGTGCAAGAAATGTCATTGGGGTGGCTGCTGGCCAGGTTTCTGACAAACCAGGCAGATTGGCACACTCAGTATCATGGCACAGAATGGACATCTTCGATTGGCAATGCTGTAGAGAATAAAAGAAGGGGATTCTGAAGTGGCATTTCTGCCAGTAGCAGCCACAGCAGCATACCTGCGAAATGCCATTAACGTGCAAACACTGCGCATTGTGCCCGGTGGGCTGGTCTGTGCCGCCACAAATGACTTTGCAAAAACGAATGGCTGGCATCTTCGGGACCAAAGGGCTGACAAAACCAAAAATGATACTGTTAATAGAAAAATGAGACTGTGGCTTCTCTGTTAAAGCCTGGGGATCTAACGCTTTGTCTGATGAATACTAAAGAGCAGAAAAAAGTCAACTCAGAAACTGAGAGAAAATAAACTGAAAGAGAACTAATATTTACGCAATGATCTTCCAAATCGTTTGCTATGTTATGGCATAAGGTTATTTACTGAATGCTGTCTTTTACCAAATAGATTGTTTCATTTCTTCTTGAGAAATGGTTTATTTTGATATTTAAGCAAGCAGCCCACAGAAATGCCTTCTAAAGCATTGAAGCTACTTTGTAGATTTGGTGCTTGAGGCCTTCAACAGCTCTTGTTTAGAATGATCTGCTTCCCTTTGGGCCCGTTGTAGGGCTCTGGTTTTGGCCAATGCTTTAGCCAATACTAATGTTAAAATTAGGGAGGAAGTTTAAATCCTTATATGCAGGAAAATGACTATGTTCATTTCTTTAACTGGCAACATGGGGTAACTTTTTTTCTTTATTCAATATCCATAAGGGGCAGTACTACTGTAGATGTGAGTTACTATCTGTTGTGTATTTAGAATAGATGAGTTCATGCCCTTAGGATGGACGTGAGCTGCAGACATCTGTAAATTTCACTGCAACAAACCCATCATATAGAGATTTGGTCTCAGTTTCCCTCCTGTATTCCCTTTTGTTTCCAGTGTGATAGCAATTTATTCCTGGTCTTCTGTGAATAGCAATTAAAAAATTCTCTAAGTACTGAGAAAACAGGATGGTACAGTGGGAGTGACAGGGTATAGTTAAAGCTACCCGTTACTCTGGAGGCTGATAGCCTTTGTACTATATCTGTACTAGAACATAGTATGTAGTAGCTAGATCACCCTGTTCTGTTTCCACTTGGGTGGAAACCCCTTCCTTTTGACAAATGACATCGTAGTGTCAAGTTTCAGATTTCAGATCTATCCAATCCTGTCCTGTCCTATCCTATCCTCTTTTTGAGAGATTCTTTTACTACAGTTCAGTCATCCTTAGCAACTCTACAGCTACAAGTAGTCTTTTCCCTTCCTAGCATTCCAAATACAGAGGAAGAAGGATGCTAGATTCATCTGGTGGTTAAAATTAGGTTGTTGGGGACCTCGAGAGGTCACCTAGCCCAATTCTTACTAAAAATGGGTCCAGCCAGAAAAGGCTGCTCAGGGCTTTTCCAGTTGTGTTTTAGTAACTGCAGGGATGGACTCTTCACAGCCTCCCTGGGCCCCTTACAGTAATTTTCCCCCCCCTTGCATTTAATCAAAATTTCCTGTGTTGGAGGTTGGATTCAAATTAGAAAACAAGACTTCTGAACTGATTCGGCACCAACAGCTGTTTGTTCTTCAAACAGCAAGAACTGATTCTGCCCATTTTTCATGAGAGAGGGCAACTGTGCAACCACATCTTTGACTTCTAATGAAACTTGAGAGTTGGTTGATTGTGAAGATCTTTGGAAGGCTTTGAAAAGGTCAGAGCCTCAATCCTCAGCTTCGGGGAGAATGTCAGAAGGCTTTAAAGGGTCATTTTATATCCGGCAAAACACTACATGATATGGCTACATAGTTTTAACTTGTCTTGGGCAAATATTTTCTCTAAGCTGCAAAAATGTTGTATTTATACTTTTAATGTATGCTGTATTATTAAGCTCTGACATTAAACACCTTCATGCCAGTTTGGAGGCACTGAACTTTGCTAATCACACGGTAAAAGAAGGAAAGGGGAAACCTGGCCGGTCTTACAGTACTTTTCTTCCTTACTGTGAACTCCAGAGGTCCCTCCCAACCTCAACCATTCTGTGATTCTGTGACTGTGATTAATGTTGAACTGATCAACAGTTTCAGTAGACAAAGCTGAAGACATGGAAGCTCATTGATTTTTGACTACAATAGCTACATATATAATCTGTTCTTTACACAGTACAAGGAAAATCTTGGTGACCAGGATTCCCTATTCAAACATCTTCTTTAACAGGAAGAGGAATGGTGTTGATGATGCCAACAGCGAGACCCAGTTTTGATGCAAAACCATGCAGGTGAGGCCTTACAAAAAAGCCCCAGAAAACCAAGCAGAGACAGTCATCTGACAACACCCTCTTCCCTGATTATGCAGACAGTGTTATCCTCAACAGAACAGCGTGTTCTTGTGGAAGCGACTCTACGATTCTGCTGATGTCTGAGGCCTGACAGGCAAGTTAAACGTTTAAAAACCACAGAAAAGTAGTCTATGGAATACAGCAGGGCAAAATAAGTGCATTGAATAGCAAATTCCTAGAAAAATGAAGTATTGTTCAGCTTGAGACTACTTGAGCCTGCCAAATAAATTCAGCTGGGAAAAGATTTTGAGGTCAAGATTAAGGGAAGAATCCAACAAGTCAGCATTTAGGGCACTTCGACGTTTATTGCTTAACCCACTAGACTGTACAGGATATTGGCTTTCAGTACTCTTAAACTCTGTGGTTGAAATGGTTTTACTGTATCAATTTCATTATAAATGAACAAGCAGGGTTCTGGGACCTGCTTCCCATGCCCATGGTGTTTTAGCTAGTTCTTCCTCAAGTACAACCTGGTCTACTTCACATGGACCGCTTGGGTTTGTCTGGATACAGAGAATCAATCTTGCAGGTATATAGTAAGAGTTCTCACCTAAGAACTGGAATACTTAGTTTATAGTTTCTGCTCCTGTAAATGTTTGATTGCCTAAGAAAAAATGGAAAGATTATAATCCCTTAAACTAGCAAAAATGATGATTAGAACACTTTTGTGAAGGTGGAAGCTCTCCTCAGGCATTCAGGATTCAGTCTCCTCAGGCAGGGAAATGAATTGTCATAAGATTGGTTTGAGTTGTGACTCTGTCTCATTTTAAAATACTCCTTCAAGATGAGTCATGCTTTTTTCAACTCCCAGTGTAACTTAACTCTACAAGTAGGAAAAATGAAACCCAGTAATAATGCCCACTCCTTTCTTCCTCCTCCTCATGCTAAATCCCCTCTCAAACTTTGGAGGAGCACTTCTGACTGGCCATTGGCTCTAACTTTTCCCAGATGGTCTCCCAAAGACAAGTGTGCAATTAGCCTTTGCCTCCTAGGCTAGTTGACCTTTAGCCTTTGTCTTCTCAGCTAATTACCAAACCAGTCTAGCTGGCTGTTTCTCAAAGACTGACATAGTGTTAAGATAATAGGGAGGCTTCCTGCTGAAACAGAAATGTGAAAAGACAGTTTTTCCAACTCCCCCATTTTTATCACATACACTGGTTCTTTAGTAGATCACCCTGTCATAGAAATTGGTCCTAAGCCTATATCCTGAGGGCGTGAACTGCTGAGCTGGGGACTAAGAAAGACTACTAAATTGACAATTCTGGCATTTCATTTCCTGTTAGTTCCTAAAATGAACATTTCAGGATTTCTACCTCTCTCTAGACAACCAAAATATTGTGTTTTAGTTTTTAATTTCAGATGAATTTTTTTCATAAGAAACATTGTTTGATTGGCATAGATTTCTCCCTCTTCTGTTTTGTCTGTCAGGCAGCTAAACTGAATATGGGTAAATCTTACAACCCTGTTGAATCAATATGCTGATAAAGATTAGATACCAGCCTTGTTCAAAAGATCGGTTTTTCATGTTAATGGCTCAGCCTGCTGGGAAACAATTCTCTTTTGGTTTTGCCAGACATAAGGGCATAACCTTGTGCAGGCAAAAAGCCCTTTCAGTCTTGTAAAAGACAGGTTCATATGAAGGTAGCATTGAAATTTTTATCGTTATCATGAGGGGCTTTGCTTCTGAACCTGTCTTGAATGTCACAAAAAAAATAAAAGCAAAAAGAGTTACTCTAGCCAGTTACAGTCAGGAAAAAATGAGCAGAGGTTTTGTCTTGCATAGCTAATTCAGGTTGCTGCTGAAGTGCCCCATGATGAATACACCTTTTTGAATCTTAGTAGCTTTAGATGGACTCTCCAAGCAGTCACTAGTCCAATAATTATGTTAGACATATTAAATCTAAATTAGTAATTTCTCTCAGTAAGAAAAGTAAACAATGTTTGACATTTATTACATTTTTATGTTCTGTAATGTTTGGTAAGACTGTCTTACAGTAAGTATAGATCATGTTTGAGATTTTTGGCCAAACAACAACTAAATAACAACACAGGCATTCTATAAATCCCATCAGTGTAATCTGCATATATCTTTATTTTTGACTTAGCTGTTACCATGATGAAGTCATGATTCTTTAACATTGGAATGAATGTTTAGTTACCCGTATGATTGCAATGTGAAACTAGCTTTTACATTTTTCTATCTTAGAACTTTGAGAATATGTACTAACATGATACATAGTTTATTTGCACACTGAAAAATGTCGTAGTGATGTTTGAGTTAGCTAAAGAAAATCTAGTGGGAGATGATGTTCAAGAGATGGATATGTTGAGTGTGGGGTATGTTCAGTTGCCATGGTTATTTCATGAAAATATATGTATAGTTAGTTAAGTCCCTGTATAGTTTAATTTGCACAATAAATAAAAATATATGGGTGCAAAACTTGTCACATGAAACAAAATCTTTATAATCCTAGGGCTTATGATAATAAATTGAAACTGAAATATATATTATGCAGAGATACACAGAAGCAATGGCAGCTAAGGTAACAGTATTCATCTTCTTACATAAATAGCAAAACAGGTCAGAAATGCAAAACAGGTCAGAAATAAATGGGTTTCTAGAAGCTGAAGTGATGATGCGATAATCTGAATTTTGGCAATGATCTTGTGACATTTAGAATTACAAATAATGAACTTGGCTCTCTCGCCTCTCATTTTTTTGTGTCACTGAAAGAGGCAGCAGGAGGGAGGACTAAAGCAATAGAAAAGTGACCATTCTTGTCGTGCAAATGAGCACTTAGAATTAGTTGTTCAGCTGAAGGTAATTTCTCATGTGATCTCTCAAATCTTTACTGACTGTATTTCTGCTGAAGCACTGAATAACCTTGATAAAGAGTGTGACTAATGCCTGAAAGGGAAATAAGTCTGTCTAGTTATTTCTTTCTGCGAACTGCTTAAAGATAACCTTACCTTTACTAGGCTGTCTGAGGAAATGCATTAACACAAAATATATATGCTTATGAGCCCCTCTTTATAGTGCCTGCTTCTTTCCAGGGGTCTAAAGCAGTAAGGCAATCTGTTAAATAGCATAAGAGGAACAACCTTCATCCTATTCTGCTCCCTCTCTGTTTCAGTATTTAACTGAAGTGTTTATGAGTGTGGAAGCCAAAGCCTCACATGCTACAGTAGAACTTGGGTTTTTCTGGATTGTAAGAAAATTGCTTTTCAGAAGTGATTTTTTTTATTCTGATTTGGAAAGGTTTGAGCAAGTATGAGTTCATAATGTGTGGTGATCTGCATAAAATAATGCAAAAGTTCTATTGAACCTGCAGGACAAATTGTATTTTAAACTCGCTACAAATAAAGATAGTATGGCAGAGCTTAATAATGTCAAGGTTTTATCTTCTACCATTGGACAGATTAAACAGAGATGTAACACCTCCAATATCAGCTAATGTAGAACAGATCTAAAAAGTTGGTGTTCTTCATAGATCAGATGTGTGAAAAAGAATTTGATGGGCAGTAGATGCTCTGTGACTACAGTGCAATGTGAGCAGCACGGCATGGCTCTGAGGGGAATTGATTGAATGGTTTTTAGTGATTTCAAATCCAATATCAATTCCAGAGCAAAGGCAGAGGTCCATGTGTGAGTTCTGGTGATAATGTGGATAATGATTCTGTCAAGTCAAATGCACATACTGACCAATATAAATGAGTTATCAAGGCCTTGTGAATAATGTCCTGGTGATGAGCCATAAATCAAAGTGCAATCATCAATCCATCTGTAGAGGGAGGCCTAGAATAGTTTAGTAGGAGCCCTCAAGTTGGTACACATATTAATATGAAAAATAATGAGTCTGCCAACTTTAAGCAGTGGTTTGCTCTGGATAAACTTTCTGTTAGAATTTGGGCAGGCTAGTAAAGCCGTTTGACACATTCGTTTGTCATATGAATAATATCTCATCCAGTGCATTAGAACAACTGGCAGTCCCTTATCAATGATAGAAGGTCAGTGTGATGAGTACTGTATGATTCTAACAAGCAATCCTGCTCAATTGTAATTTTATTAATATAATTATTATCTATTTATTGAATGAATGCAGTGTTCTGGTATCTTGGTCATAGACGGGGATTATTTTGTTCTTGCTGCAGAAACAAATGGGGTAAAAGGGTGATCTCTGTAGCGAAGGGTTTGCAGTCTAAATCCAACCAAGAAGAGGCAGTGGACAGACAGACAAAATGAAAACTACACAAAAAAATGAGGCACTTTTGGTCTGTGAGATAAGCAGTGGTCTCAGGACACTAGCAAACTAATCATTGTCAGGTTTTTTGTCAGCTTCGCAGAAAAGAAGAATGTTAAAGCAGGTTTTGAAGGGGATAATGCATTACTTGGGCAGATGTTTATGGAAGTTCCTCTCAATTGCGATAGAATGGGAAGATGCTTGCGGGTGTTTTTTAGTCTTGCTGCTTAAGGAAAGAAGTCTTAGAACGTCTCACCCTGCATATGGGGCAGAGGGAGGGAATGTTGTCTGTCCAGTTGGCTAACTTGAACTAAATTCAGTAAAATAATAAAATTCTAAAACCCAGCAAGTTCCAAAGATGTCAGGAATGTAGGCAGGGAGTAGTTGAGAAGCCTGTTTAATGCCACCATGGAGGGAAAGGCTTGAAGCAGGCAGGGCTTCAGACAAGCAAGCAAAGCTTCTGTTTTATTAAACACCAGAGAATCCAAGCACACAAATCTATAAAAAAGAGGGTTCACTAGTTCCAATGCTCATGTGATCACTTGTTCCTGTTATTAATTTTCCCAGTGGCACTTATTCCAGTGTAGTTTCATGGCTGTACAAGATGTGTTTCATCTATAGCCAAGCTGTGAAAACCTGAACCTTCTATTTGTTCCTTATTTTTTTGTATCGCGTAGACAAAAAATGCATTTTCAATGAAGTAAATTTTGACATAAGGGAAAAGTAGTTTCATCTTTCTCGCTTCCTCCCATCTAATTTTCCCAAGCTATAATTTTGTCTGTGCAAGATGAGAGGTAGCGATAAAAATACTCTGACAATAATCGCATCCTTGTGTTGTAGTGCTTGGATCTAGGCTGTTAGGTTTGACATCCTCTCTAGCCCAGCTAGCCCAGTGCCTAGTGGCTGTGGAGCAGCTGCACCAGTCACTTGTCCTTCTTTACCTTCTTCCCAAGGTTTCCAGTGGCTCCCAGAGTTAGATAGTTAGATTCCCAGAGAATGTGCCCAACTTTAAAGAAAATGTTCTGAAAAATCTTTTTAATAGTTCCTGTAGTATGGACATTACTATCAAGCAGATATTTCCACATAGTGAGTGCTACTCAAACTCTTATTTGCTCTTGCACCCAGAAGTAGCCTTATTGACTAAAACAATGTGGACACGAAAACCCCCAAACCACATGAAAAGTGAAACAGAAAGCAAGCATGACTGTTACATTTTTGAAATTTAACTGTTTGTTCCAAACTGTTCTATATAGGCAATATTCTAAAAAATAAGATGTATTAATACAGAGAGCATATAAATATTCCTGCAAATAGACTTTGTTTTAAAATACCTATTGTTGTCCTTCCACATATGCTTTTATTGTGAAAAAAAAAGATCTCGTGCTTGTGAGGTTACTGCATTGAGAAAATTACCAACTAGGCACTGTAATTGCTTTAGGAGAGCATCAAATAAGACTACTTCGCATTATTTAGACAATTTGATTACTCTTACTCATGATTTCAGAATGTGATAATCCAAGTGTTGCTTGAACTTGAGTGCTCAACTATCCTCCACAGTGATTTATACAAACAAATGAAATGTCAAGTTGAAATGTTCCAGATTTAGATCTCCTGAAGCTCCATGTTGCTGCCTTTTGTTACAGACACACTGTAAACCTCCTTGCCAGCTAATGTATACTATTACAGTTCTGAGTAAACCATCAGGTTTCTGCATTGTCTCTATATTTAAGACAAGATCACTCGACTTCTCTGCAACAATAGAACTTCATAAAAAAAATGGTCCTAACACTAACCGTATACACAAAACCATCTGCAGTACTTTTTTTGCCTTCTGCAGAAAAAAACAAACTTAACTAATACAATCTATTCTCAGAAAAAGGTCCTCAGACCTTCCTTCTAAGGGAAATGTGAATTAGCAACATAGCAATGAAATAAATGACTGCATATCAAAGCATTACAAGGAACCATGCAACTGCGAGTCTGGGAAAATGCTTTTCTGCAGTTAAAAAATCTGAACAAAAAGCTTGGGCGTTACGATAATTTATGGCTCAGGAGAGCAGATACATCTTTTTCAAAACAGCCCAGTATTCATAACAGGGTGATGCAGTGAAATATGCACCATCACAAGTATAGAGAACATCTATATACAATAGGAAGGAACAAATAAAATTTTATTATTCATCCGTCATTGTAAAAATGTTCCACATTTGCTGTGAAAAATGTTCATGTCAATACATGAAAGTGTTTAGCTTCTTGGAGGCAGATTTCTGTACTTCCTCACTTTCCTAATGGAATGGGGCTCTGGATTTTATCCAAAGGCTAACAGAATCAGTCTGACTTGTGTTTATCATTTGTAAGTATGGATCTTGAACTCTGTTTGAACATTTAAAACTGAGAAGGTGTTGTGAAATGGGGACTCAAGCCTAGTCTACCTGTAATCCATCTTGTTGGTGTGAAAACAAGTGAGATGTTTCAAATGCCAGGTACCAACTAGACAAGGCAGATAAACATATTTTAACTAGATTATTTTTTTAATTCCACTTGGAGGCCAAGGGGAGAAACATATATTGTTCATTCAGCTTCCCTTTCATGCTGACAGATGCTTGGAATTCCAACTGTGGGACAGAGCTCTTTGTGTTAAAACTGTCTTTTATCCAATGTAAATTGTGGTGTAATTCCAGAAGTACCTGCAGTTCATAGCAGATCATTGAAATGGGATGTTGCTGACTATCTATTGAAGCTTCAGACTAACAGTATTGAATAAATACCAAGAAAAGCTGTATAAGCTCTCAAGTGTAATGCACACTTGACCTTTTTGTTTCCAGAAATGAATTATATTGAGTTTAGATTTCTATGTCCTACTCTTTATTACATCTAATTAACCAGACTGAGCTTTAACTTCTTAACTTCAATAGCACACAACAGATTGGAAGAGGATTTCTGTACAGGCTGTGTAGATGGGTGGTGAGCAGATATTCTCAAGGTCAGAGAATAAAAAATCAGTAATATCCATATTTTATTGAGCAGTAGTGAGACACTGCTGCTAGAATGTCGAGGTACTTATATGGCAGTTACAGAAGTTTTAGTCTGTTCCACACTTTGGAGTGAAAATTTTGTGGTGGTTTTTTTTTTTGTTTTTTTTTTTATAGTATGGTTAGGATGCATTGAGATTATATTTCTAGTCTTGCAGTGGAGAGGAGGAGGGGGAAAACTTTGCACTTGTCTTTGTTGAACTTCACTAAGTCCTTGTCAGGCCCATCCATCCACCTTGTTGAGGTCCCTCTGCCCCGCAGTCCTGTCCTCCAGCATATTGCCCTCTTCCTCCAGTTTGGTTCCACTCGCAAACTGGTGGAGGATGTGCTCAGCTCCATGCTCCAGCTGAAGATGTTAAACACTGTCAGACCATTGTGGAATACCACTGCTAACCAGCTGCCAGCTGGGCTTCGAACCACTGACCACTATGCTTTGAGCCCAGTGGTCCAACCAGGTTTTACAGCCACTGCAGTTCACTCCAGCCACCCGCTCCATATGGCCCCTGCAAGGATACCAGCGTGACATTAGGGATGGGGATGAAGGGGGATCGAGTGGCACCAGTGACATTTGCTCTGACAGACTGTGGCCCAGCGGGGACGTGGAGCGCTTGATGCGAGGCAGTGTGCTTGGTGACGGAGGGCAGGAGAGCAGTTTGACAGGCAGTTGAGCTGAAGAGGCTTTTCTGTAATGGGGTTGTGAGATAGTGGTTGTAAATACAGATGTAAATCAGAAGAGAGATAGAAGTTAAAGATCAAAGCAAAGAGCAGGGAATGAGGGAGTATGGGAAGATAGATACAGGATGGAAAACGAGCTAAAATGAATAGATATCAAGGAGTTAGGCAGCTTCGATCTATGATAAATAAACAAGGTTCAAGACATACTGAAACTGAGAAATCATTAATTCCAAATTTCCTCTATGTAATGCAAATATGCAGAGACCTGTGTGTTATACATTTTGCTACCAAGTTGCCTCTTAGGACTGAGTATCTGAAACTGGATGGGATTTATCTAACAGAAGTTCAGATGCTGTGTGGCATATTAGGTGAATTAGTGTGCACAACATTGCATTTTCTCTTCCAAATTAATAAACAGCACGTTCATTTCTTTTCTACTAATTGAATGTTTAACTTGTTTGTCTAAGGCCAGTGACAGGTCAATAAGAGGTTAGGAATAGATCTTGCTTGTTTTCTCCAGAGCTCTGAAGCATCGCTGGGTTTCATATTTCCTCCAGCCTGTCCCATTGTGATACTATTTTGCAGACAGATGAAAGAGTTTCTTTCATTATTAAAAGAAAAGGGCAAGTAAAGAGTTAGGAAACTGATAATTATATACAAACTTTTTCCCCAAGTGAAAAATAAAAAAAAAAATCAATGTGTTGCATTTTTTTTTTCAATATAATTAGTGACTTAATGATGAGAAAATTAGTATACATATTTTATTTTCAGGACTTAACTATAGATGGAGTTTATAGCTAGAGGATACTTTATATCATTCTTATGGCTGGCTAGGGCATCTGAACAATGGGAAATGAGGAAGCGACTTAGCACGGTTTAAAAAATTAGATCGTTTGAGACATATTTCTAGGCTACTTTATTTGTGAGCTGGTTTTGTTAAGGTTGCTTGAACTTCTTGTTTATTTAGGTTGAAAATTCTTGAAGACCAACAGCAAAGCTATGATTATAATCACTACTGGAGTAATTCAGGAACTACCTCTGAAATTTTAAAGCGATTCAGGTACTGAGGTTGGAGATTCTTATCACTTTATTTTAGACACCTAAAGGAGTTTTGTTTTGTTATGCACCATAAGTAGCCACTGGAGAGAAAGCGAATTCTTTTGCTAGCAGAATATGACTTTGGTTTACAGAACATGAATCAGGTTTACATCATTTTCTCTTTATTGACTATATAAGTTATGTGTAAATTTAGATCGATGTCTCCTGTTTGGGGGAGAAATGAATTCCCTTGCTTAATGGCAAACCTGTTAATAGTGCTTGGCAGGGTAGAGGCAAAATAGCTGCCTAGAGGGATTTTGGAAGAAATGGGATGGGTGTGACTTCGAAGTAGGGAAGTTCTTTGTAAGGGCATCAGTGAAAGTCTCTCTTAATTACACTTCATATGAAGGCACACGGATTAACCAGATGGTACTGAGAAAACATCTCAGGTATAGTGAGCAGAGAGCTTGCTGAACCTTATTTTCTTACTCCTGCTAAGGCAAGGAGAAAATCTGTCACACTTCTCATTTAAGGACCTGCCCTGGATTGGCAGCCCTCTCACTCGCAGCCATGGAACCACCATTCAAAGAGCAAGATTTCTAGCTGTGTGGCAATAATTTTGCTCTCCTCTTTCTTAGACGTGCTTTGGAGTATTAGCTGGGTGTCTGTGATGCAGAATAGACCTGTTGGTGATCAAACCTTTCTATTCCTTGGATAATCCTTTTTACGAGCTGCACAAGGAAGTCAAAAGGAAATATTTGGTCTGCATTTTTGTGATATCTGACAAGTGCACTTCTGTGACCTGGATGGAAGGCTCTCTTGAGCCACCTGTGTTCACTATTTTTATCTGTATCTTGAGCATGGAAACTAAGCCACTGTAAACTAGCATTGAATTATTAATCCTTTCCAATCCTCTTTCCTTTCTCATCCACAATCTGCCAATATTGTCTCTTGGCTTCCCTGCCAATATGTAAAATTATGCTACCATATTGCTAGCTCCAGACTCTACCCTTTCTTTGCATTCCCTACTCCCTTTCTTGCATCTATTTCACCAATTCTGTTTGGTCTTGCACAGTTTTCCCTTTTAACATTAGAAACTCATCCCTGCTTTCTCTTGCAAGACCAGGAAGCTTATTTTTATCCCTTCCTTAACTTAGACATTATTCATCAGTCCCTTTAGAAAAGTCAGCATCTCTTCGGCCCGGGAAGAGAGCTGGTTCGGTTGGGGGGTTGGACTAGATGACCCACAGAGGTCCCTTCCAACCCCTACTATTCTGTGATTCTGTGAAATGCAGAAGAATGAGTAGTAGGCCCTGAGCCCTGCCCTGGAAGGCTGGCAGTCAGTTACAGGAGGAGACATCATGAAGTACTCCTGCTCAAGGACAGGCAGGTGAAGGTGAGAATGTGCACCTGAATGTACTCACTTACCAAAGGGAACTTCACCTAATGTTTGGCAGCTGCTGAAAGGAATGGAGGAAGGCGGTGGGTGATGTGCACCTAGTGCAAGGTGAAGGTATCTCATCATGCAGAGGCAGACGAGCAGTGACAAACATGATATGCAGAGAAGTGTGAACATGGTCTGTTAGCTTGTGAAAATTCGAACTGGTTAATCTGTACATAGCACATGGGAATGTACAGTAAGTCAATGAAAAGAGAACCGCACCTGGGGGAAGGACAAAGTGCAGAGTCTGGTCTGGGCTCTGACTCTGGCAGTCTGAAACTTTGGGGTCAGAGATCCATTTGTAAAATTTGTTGATGCCGAATTCTTTCTGTTGTTTCCTTTGCTTTTTTCCATCATGGTTACAGCTTCTGGAAGTGAAATGTGCTGAAACACAGAGGCCAATAATTTGAGAAAAGGTTCCTTTTAAAGGGTAATCTAGCAGAACGTGAAGGCCGGAGATGTTTTTACAGGTTGGATTTACAGGATATGTACTATTACTTATGGGGCAGAATCCCCAGAAAGGTTCAGTGACATTTAAATACACTAATAGATGAAGGGTCATTCCTCTGACTCGAAAGCAAATGAAAAGCGCAATGATAAATGGACATTTTGTGCACTCCAGTAAGAGTACAGTGAGGATATTTCATTTAGACAGAAAGAAACCACCAGATAGTCAATGAACTAAACAGTGATTCTTTGGATGTTCCTTTCTACAGGAGAGTGGATTTATGACTTAAATTAATTCATCTCATGAAGGGCAATGGTAATTGTGACCTCTTTGTATGTTTTATAGTGTGAATACTAATGTAATTACATGCTTAAAATTAAGAATAGATAAAAACTTGATCTGACAGTAGTAACTCTGTAAAGACAAATTGCAGTGCACATACCCAGTGTGTGAATCTGTGATTAATTTATACAGCCATTTATAATGCACTGAATAGCAGCATGCCAATTATTATGGAAACAAATTGTGTTTATATTAGCATGTCTGAGGTGATCATTGATCCCAAATAACATTATTTGAAGACTAATAGAGAGAATAATGAAAGAATAACATTCTGCCCTGTAGCTGTCCAATACGTTTCAAAATGGAAAGTGAAACTGGCACATTTTGGGTTTTATTGATTTAATCGGGAAACAAACAGAAAAGCTGCCTCACTTTCCATCAGTAAGATTTTCTTGTTCTTGTCACAAGCAAATAGCTTCTTTCATCACCGCCAACAACAACGAGAAAGTCTCTTGGAGGGGCATGGAACAGAAAATGGGAAGCCAAATCTTTCTTGTTCTGAGATAAAGTCATTAGCTGGGCTTTCACTCCTTCAGAAGATGGAGGTGAACTTCAGTGAAAATTCTTCTTTAAAAGCAAAATAAATTTACTGAGGAATGACTGATTATGAAAAATACACATATTCTTTTCCTTTGTTTATTGTTTTTGCTCCAAGTTCCTGAAGTAGTAGGGTAAGGCTTGCTGCTTATCATTTTATTTGCTCTTGTTTGTTGCTAAGATCAGGTTCTAATAATTACTATGATAAGTAAAGTTTGCAGTTACCTCTGATTCTGAAGTAGTGTTGGAATAAATGTGGTGTTTTAAAACATCTTGAATTAGATCCTGTATAACAGAAAGAGTGAATGTATCCATCAAAATCTACATTTAACGTAGTTTTAACAAAGTCTACAGTTTAACGTGTCCATCAAAATCTGATTAATCTACGTTAAATGTAGATTTTGATGGATACATTCACTCTTTCTAACAGGTGGGGTGGTGATATCCTCTCTTCTTTTTCAGTTTTTGGTTTAAATTTCAATAGTGGAAGCCTTTAACTCATAGTAAGAAAACTACAGTCAGTTTATTCCTGATAAAATAAACTATGTAATTCAGCAATGGTATTGCATTGATAACACGATTGTGATACCTGCAGAAGATATAGCAATGTGTCATAGTTGTCTGAAAGAAGTGATGAAGCAGGTGCAGTTCTTCCACTGGAGAGAAAAGAAGCAGTAAGAAAATGCCGAGGAAAAGAATTAAGCAAATACAATTGCCCTTTTAAAATTGTTATTCCCTTCGATATGAGCTTCAGTGGTCCTAACTGCTTAATGAAATAGGCACATTTGCATTTGAGTTTTGAGATAGGCCTCAAAATTGCATCAAAATTTACTTCAACAGCTTGTTAATATCAACCACAGCTTAACACTGAGGCATTTTGTAAGGTAACTTTATTTAGTGAGCAAGTGAACCAAGCTATGATACAATATCTCCAGAACCATCAACGGGGAAGCGTTTGATCTCAAGAGATATGTAACGTTAGATTGGTCAGAGAACTTGAAAATACCTATCTTGTGGCTTGGCAATATATGGAGTGGTAAACACTAATTGACCTGTTTTAAGATGGCCTTATGCAGCCTTCCCGTTCTGGATGTATAATCGTATGTTTGCAAGTACTTGCTGTTATGAGTCATTAAGAAAGCAGATTATGATGATCAGGTGATTAAGCCATAAAGATTATTCTTGGCTTACAGTAAATAACATCTGTGAGATGTCATCTTTCAAAATTAGGCCTAGTCACTTAGACCCTTGCCAACTTTTGGAAGTGCTTCAAATTTCCTATGGAGGCTGGTTATTGTATTTCTTAGACTTGTCTTTAATGTTTTAGTCAATGAAATTCTTTCAGTAACATAACATCAAGTTGGTTAGCACTTCCTAGGGAGCTGTGCTTAATTTTTTTCTGATGACAATTCTTTGCCCCTCTTCTTGGTGTTGCCTCAATAAAGACTACTCTTGAACAATTCACAGCTTACCTGATGTCAATGATAAGCAAGAAGGGAAGAGACAGATTCTTCTACAGACTATAATTTCTTGAAATAATTACAATGACTTGGCTGATTCTAGTCAAGTTTGCCCTGACATTTTGAGAATATAGCGTGGGCATTAAAACACAAGGGGATTTTTCTTTTTCCCTTGATTTTCTCAATAGACCTGCGGGTGGGACATCAAAACTGTTTTCAGAGACCCAGTTTCTTACTGCTGAAGTTCTTAGTTTGAGAGCAGAAATCCCTTTTTGGGGTGCCTTTGTTTCTAAATAATTCTTTAATTGTGAACTGCCAAGAACTGTACTGAGACTTCACGGTTTTATCTGCTTTAGCCCAGCTGAAGAGATGTGATAAATGCAACCTGTTAAATACCACAATAAAACATAGAAAGCTATAGAGGGAAAAGACAGAAATGATAGGCTATAATCAAAGGCGTAGGGAAATGTAGTGCCACACAAATACCTCTGAGAAATTTGTTAAACAAACTCAAGC